>ERZ827168.967-NODE-967-length-42701-cov-6.245510_pt1 | contig 42701 bp, 57 predicted proteins | sample MGYA00519868_ERZ827168 | MGnify/ENA primary metagenome ERZ827168 (study PRJEB31778, sample SAMEA3449271) | human gut metagenome | biome: human gut; feature: human-associated habitat; material: faeces | place: United Kingdom | collected 2010/2012 ...
TATATTCCTCACCAAAGAAAAAGCCTGCGATAGAATCACTATCACAGGCTTATGTCTGAGTGTTACAAAAGAGATACCCTGTTGTGAGACTCTTCGCAAGACGAACCATTTACATATTATCCAGAATTTCTTTCAAGGATTGCACAAACGGATTCATGTCCTCATAGACAACTTCCACAATGATAGACCAATTGATTCCATCATAATCATGTACCAACCTGTGGCGCAAACCCGCCACCATATTCCAAGGCTGTTCCGGATAGGATTGCTTAAATTCGGGGCTTAGCTGATAGACCTGTTCCCCGATATTATAAAGCGGCGTTGTAACCGCCCATTGTGAAAATTCATCCGTCAGCAGCATTTCCTTTGTGATTGAACGGTTTTCGATTTGAAGCTTTAACGATTACCATGTTGAAATTATTTTTTTAAGTCTTTCGGTATCAGAAGTTTTCATGCAATCTTAATCCCCTCATTAACTGCATTTCTGTAAAATTCGGAGTCACTGTTGACCTCACAAATCTCAAACGCGTCAACATCTTTACCGGTTGCAGTTCTCAGTTCCTCGGCAAATGCAAATATATTGGTCTTTTTAAAGCCGTCTCCGCCGAATACTATAATATCAATATCCGATTCGGGTGTTTCTTCACCGCGGGCATACGAACCGAAAAGGAGCGCATAATCCGCGTCATAACGCTTAAGCAAATATTTTACAATTTGTTCTATTTGTTTTCTCGTCAACATAATAAAGGCTCCTTTCCTAAACTAATTATATTATATACGAATAATGGACAATAATCAATCCTCATTTTTAATTTTTTCCTGTGCTGACTTCACGGCATTTTCCGCCTTTACAGTATTGACCTGCATTAAAATTTTTAATATGTATTCGGCAGACTTGTCCGGCGGATTGGGATTGTGAAAATGATATTTAAGCTTCGGTTGTTTCATTCCCACACCCCTTTATTTCTTATATTTAATCTTATGCACAAATGCAATACAATAACGGTTTTACCGAAGGCTGTAATAACAAAAATAAAGTTCTTAAAAGAAACGCATACGGTTACAAAAATTTCAGAAGATTCAGAAACCGTATTTTACATATATTTTCTCATATGCAACAAAACAAAGAACAAGCAGCTGCCTATTAGCAAACTGCTTGCACTCAATTTCGTCGCGCAGTCACATACAGAAGACTTTCCTTTAGGCGGATCTTCTTTGTTTATTCTCCGTTTTTTTGGCAATAATATGAAAATCGGAGGGATGAATCATGAAGAGAAGAACCGCTGTGCGGGTAATTTCATTTTGTGTGACCGCGGCGCTTATATTTGCGGGCTTTGCCTTAAAGAGCCGCACGGAAACAAAGAACTATAGGCTTCAGATACAAAACGGGTATTCGCGTTCGCTCGAGGAGCTGCTGTCGGGTGTGAACAATATCTCTGTGATTTTAAAAAAAGCCGAATACACAAGCTCGGCGAAGCAGATGAGCAATATGGCGGCGCAGCTGCTTACCGAATCGGAAAATGCGAAAAACGCGCTTTCGAATCTGCCGAACGGCGGTGAACTGACGGTTTTGAACCGTTTTCTGTCGCAGGTGGGGAATTACGCAATGTCGGTTTCCAAAAGTCTGGCGGACGGAAAAGAAAATGCTGAATATGCGGAAAATATAAGGCTGCTTAAAAATACCGCCGAAAAAATATCCGACGCGATTGAGGAGGCAGATATTACCTACGGCACCAATAACGAATTTGGATTTGACTATCTGCGTGACAACATGGTGGTCTATAAGGAATCCATGGTCCAGCGGGAGCTGCACTATGCCATTGTGGACGAGGTGGACTCCATCCTCATCGACGAAGCCCGTACTCCCCTGATCATCAGCGGCCAGGGAGAGGAAAGCTCCGAAATGTACCGGGAGGCCGACCGGTTCGTCCGCCGCCTGACCCGGGGCGAAGATATGAAGGACGTGAGCAAATCCGATCAGCTCATGGGCATCGAGCAGGTGGAGAGCGGCGACTACATGTGCGATATCCGTCGCCGCACCGTTCAGCTGACAGCGCAGGGCATTGCCAAAGCCGAAGCCTGGTTCAAAGTGGAGTCTCTGGCCGATGCGGAAAATACGGAGCTGAACCATTATATCAAGCAAGCTCTTCGGGCCCACGCCCTGTTCACCAAGGATAAGGACTATGTGGTACAGAACGGCCAGGTGCTCATTGTGGATGAGTTCACCGGCCGCCTGATGATCGGCCGCCGTTATTCCGAGGGGCTTCACCAGGCACTGGAAGCCAAAGAAGGAGTCAAGGTGGAAAAGGAAAACAAGACCCTGGCCACCATTACCTTCCAGAACTACTTCCGCATGTTCCACAAGCTGGCGGGCATGACGGGTACCGCCAAAACGGAAGAAGACGAGTTTACCGCCATCTACGGACTGGATGTGGTGGAGATCCCCACAAACCGGCCCTGCGTCCGGCAGGATATGCCGGATATGGTCTATACTACGGAACTGGGCAAATTCCGGGCGGTGGTCAACGAGATCCAGGAAAAGCACAAAACGGGGCAGCCCCTGCTGGTAGGCACCATCTCCGTGGAAAAAAGCGAATATCTTTCCGCCATGCTCCAGCGGGCAGGGATCCCCCATCAGGTGCTCAATGCAAAATATCATGCCAAAGAAGCCCAGATCGTGGCGCAGGCGGGTAAACTGGGCGCCGTGACCATTGCCACCAACATGGCCGGCCGCGGCACGGATATTCTGCTGGGAGGCAACCCGGATTTTCTGGCCCGGCAGGCTCTTATGCGTGACGGACTGGAAGAGGACCTTATTGAAGAAGCTACCGGCCATGCCGATACCCAGGAGGAAGCCATTCTGGAAGCCCGGCAGCGCTATGCCGCCTATTACAAAGAATATAAGGCCGAAACCGACCGGGAACACGCCCAGGTGGTAAATCTGGGAGGCCTGCACATCATAGGTACCGAGCGCCATGAGAGCCGCCGTATTGATAATCAGCTTCGCGGCCGGGCAGGCCGTCAGGGCGATCCCGGCAGCACACGTTTTTATGTATCCCTGCAGGATGACCTTATGCGCCGCTTCGGCGGGGACCGGCTGGAAGGCATCATGTCCCGGCTGAATCCCGGAGATGAGCTGCCTATTGAAAGCGGCCTGGTGACCAAACAGATCGAAGCCGCCCAGAAACGGGTGGAAATGGCTAACTTTGAAACCCGTAAAAACGTGCTGCGTTACGATGACGTCATGAACAAGCAGCGCTCCATTATCTACGGGCAGCGCCGCCAGGTGCTTATGGGAGAGGATATGCATCCCAGCTTCCTGGATATGATCCGCACCACCGTAGAAAGCATTGTCACTACCTACTGCCCCCACGGAGCCAAAGCAGAAGAATGGAATCTGCTGGCCGTATCCAGAGAGATCTGTGAGCTTTGCGGCAAGGAAAGTCAAGATCTCTTTGCCAATGTTCCCCTTCAGGGACTGACGGAAAAGAAGGCGGAGGATATCTGCCACAGCTTTGTCAACGCCTGTTTGGAAGAAAAGGAGCGGGAGCTGGCGGAGCATAAGCTGGATCTGCGGGAAGTGGAACGAATCGTGCTCCTGCGTTCTGTTGACAGCCACTGGATGGATCATATCGATGCCATGGACCAGCTGCGGCAGGGCATCGGCCTGCGGGCTTACGCCCAGAAGGATCCCGTGGTAGCCTACACCAACGAAGGCTTTGATATGTTTGATGCCATGGTCAACGAGATCCGTGAGGAGGCCGTCCGCAATCTCATGCGGGTCACCGTTCGCCGGGCGCCCATGGAAAGAAAGCAGGTGGCCAAGCCCGTGGATCCTGCCGGAGACGGCGCCAATACCCCCATGCGCAAGAGCAGCAAGGAAAAGGTAGGCCGCAACGATCCCTGTCCCTGCGGCAGCGGCAAAAAATACAAAAACTGCTGCGGGCGCAATGCCAACTGAGGCCGAAGTATGAACGATTACTGGCTGACCATGGTGCGGGCCTGTCCCTTCTGACCGGGGGCAGCGCAACGGTTTCCCTTTCCCCAACTAAAAATCAGAACGGAGTTTTAATATGATAGTATTGGATACATACAAGATGGAGCTGGGGGAGCTCAGTGAGACCCTGAGCAAGGCCAATGCCCAGATGAAGCCCCAGGAGCTGCAGACGGAGCTGAAAGAGCTGGAAGACCAGATGTCTGCCGCAGACTTCTGGAATGATATAGACAATGCCAACAAGATCACCCAGCGGGTGAAGATTCTCAAAGACAAGCTGGAACGGCTGCGGCGGCTCAACGCCCAGCGGGATGATATCCAGACCCTGATCGAAATGGCCGAAGAAGAAGAGGACGAAAGCCTTACGGCAGAAATCAAGTCTGAACTCGCAGACCTGCAAAAAAAGGTGGAGGCTCTGCGGCTGGAAATGCTTCTTAAAGGGCCCTATGACAGCTGCAACGCCGTTCTTTCCCTGCATGCAGGGGCAGGCGGCACCGAAGCCCAGGACTGGACGGATATTCTTTACCGCATGTACTCCCGGTACTGTGACCGCCGGGGCTGGTCTGTAAAAGAGCTGGATCTGCTTCCCGGTGAAAATGCCGGCATCAAAAGCGTCACCTTTGAGGTGGAAGGCGAAAACGCCTACGGCTACCTCAAGGCGGAAAAGGGCGTTCACCGGCTGGTGCGGATCTCTCCCTTTGATGCCAATGCCCGGCGGCAGACCTCTTTCTCCTCGCTGGATGTAACCCCCATCTTTGACGATGACAGCAATGATATCAAGATCGAGCCGGACGATATCCGGGTAGATACCTATCGCAGCGGCGGCGCCGGCGGACAGAACGTAAACAAGGTCTCCTCCGCCATCCGCATTACTCACCTGCCCACAGGTATCGTGGTGCAGTGTCAGAATGAGCGCAGCCAGCTGCAAAACAAAGAGATGGCCATGCGTATCCTGAAAGGCAGGCTGCTGGAACTTCAGGAACGGGAGCGGGAGGAACAGATGGCTGCCATCAAGGGCGTAATGAAGAAGATTGAATGGGGCAGCCAGATCCGCTCCTACGTTTTCCAGCCCTACACTCTGGTAAAGGATCACCGCACCGGTGTGGAAACAGGCAACATTCAGGCCGTTATGGATGGAGATCTGGATCCCTTTATCAGCGAATATCTGGTGCAGTCCTGAGAGGCGGTCTATGTCTTATAAGCTGAGCAAAGCCCTGTATTGGGCAGCCATAGTGGTAACGGCCCTGTTGGCCGTTGCTGCCCTTATGACCCTGAAGCGCTGGATAGGCGTGGTGGCCCTGCTGGTGCTGCTGGCTGGCTCTGTCCAGACGGTTTTCTTCTACAAATGCCCCCACTGCGGCAAAGCCATGGAGATCCGAGGCAAGGGCAACGGCAAATGCCCCCATTGCAGCAAACCCCTGCAATAACTTTTTGTCTGCAAAGCAACGAGGCTGTGAAGGAATATGATCCGTTCTTTCACAGCCCCTTTTTTATTGCCGGGCCGTAGTTTGCCTGTCGTTCTCTTGTTATCGTGTTTTTCGTTCAGGCTCCCATGCCATAGCAGTCTGCCGCATCTTTGGATGACCCGTTCCGTTATGCTTTTTACCCGGACAAAAGGATAAGGTTGCCCGGAAGTATAGGCTCACACAGGAACGAAAGTCACCGGGAAGCGCAGGGCGGGGGCGCACTGCGTGCCTTACGGCACGCCTGCGGGGCATTTGCCCCGCAGAGTTCCGGCGGCAAAGCCGCCGGAACGTGCGCCCCCGGGTTACGTGTACAAGCAAACTCCGTCTTTCCCGCCTGCACCCGTTTCAAACGTAGCGCAGGGCTTCTATGGGCTGGAGTTTAGCGGCCTTATTGGCAGGATAGGCCCCGAAGAGCACCCCCAGCCCCATACATACCAGCAGCGCCATCAACGCATATTCCCAGGATATGGAAGCACTCTGACCTGTCAAACTTCCATAAAGCTCCATTCCCAGGCAGGACAGTCCTATACCCAATACTCCGCCCAGCAAAGAGAGCACACAAGCCTCCGTAAGAAATTGCAGCAGGATCACCCCTCTCCCGGCCCCTACGGCCTTGCGAATACCGATCTCCCGGGTACGCTCCGTTACGGTGACCAACATGACGTTCATGACCCCTATGCCTCCCACCAGCAGGGAAATGGCGCCGATACCTCCCAGCATCCAGGCCAGGGTGTCATTGACCGCATCCATGGCATCCAGGATATCACTCTGGCTGTACACGTTGTAAGCATCCTCATGCCGGGTCAGAGCATACAAAGCCAGTTCCGCCGTGGTTTTGACCGTCTCCGTCATATCCGTATCCAGAACGGAGATGTAAAACTGACTGATCTCCTTTTCTCCTGTAAGCCGCTGAGCCGTTGTCAAAGGCAGTAGGATCACCGCATCTCCGGAGCCGCCCAAAGTCGTGCCGCTTTCCTCCAGCAGGCCTATCACGGTAAACGATGTATCGTCTATAGTCACCGTTTTTCCCAAAACATCATAGCTTTCAAACAGATCCCCCGCCACCTCTGTACCGATAACGCATACATGGGTGCCAAAGGTAATATCTGCCTCCATAAAAAAGCGTCCGCTTTGTATCTCTGCGCCGTAAATATCCCCATACTCTGCCGTAACACCCAAAATGCTTCTGGTGCTGCGGCTGGTCCCCTCTTTTATAACGGCATTGGTGGAAAGCACCGGCGCCACGCCTTTAATAAGAGATCCCGGCAGATAGCTTTTCAGTTCCTCTGCCGTAACGGATACCTCCTCATCGGTGATCTGCGCGCTGATAAGCCCGGCTCCCAGAGAATAAATGCTGCCGGTTATGGTCTTTCCGGCGCCTGCGCCAATAGACATAAGCATGACCACTGCCACCACGCCGATAATGATCCCCAGCATGGTCAAAAAGGAACGCATTTTATTAAAGCGTATGCCCCGCAGGGCCATTTTTACGGCATTCAGCATATGCATCTCTCCTGCCCGCCATAGACACGGCCATCCTGCACCCGCAGCCGCCGGCCGGCCCGGGCCGCCACCTACCCGGAATGCGTAATGACCACCAACGTATGCCTCCGGTCATGCAGTTCATCCAGAATGTGCATGATCTCTTCACCGGAGTGGGAATCCAGATTTCCCGTAGGTTCATCTGCCAGGATCAGCGCCGGTTCCGTGACCAGTGCTCTGGCAATGGCCGCCCGCTGCTGCTGTCCCCCGGAAAGCTGATCCGGCCGGTGCCCCATGCGACTGCCCAGACCCACCTTTTCCAGCGCACGGCTGACCCTGCTGGCCGTATATATGGCCGGGGAACTGGGGCGCCTGCTGCGGATGCGGCTCAGCTCTCCGGGAGAACACAGGGTCACATCCTGCCCCTCCAGCAGATACCGCCCTGCATCTGCCCTGTCCAGGCAGCCCAGGATATGCATCAGCGTGCTTTTTCCGCTGCCGGAGGGCCCCACTACGGAAACATATTCCTGCGGGTAGATATGCAGACTCACATCGTCCATGGCTTTGATCGTTTCCTCCCCCATGACATAGGTCTTGCATATATGGCTAAGATCAATCATTTTGTTCCTCCTCTGGCTCTTGTCGAAGCCGCTGTCTCCGGATCCACCAAAGCTGCCAGGCATGTTCCCGCCAAAGCCGCCCATGTCCGGCATGCTTCCACCGCCTCCGGGCATCTGGAAGCTGTTGAACAGATCCTGTGTCTCGCTGGGCGTATAGGTGCTGGAGGTTGTCACCTGTTTGGTAAGGATCTTCTGCCCTTCCTCCAGTTCTCCGGTTACCAGCACCTGACTGTCGTCAGAAGCGGCGATCTGCACCTCCACCCACTCTAGAGCAGAAAGATCCAGTTCCTCCGCACCAAAGCTGCTGCCAAAGGCGCTGCCTTCCGGAGCCAGATACACGCCGTCCTTGCCGTTGATCCGCTGGATGGCCTCCACCGGAACCAGCAGCCCTTCCCCACTGTCGGAGATGACCACCGTACACTCCACACTCATCCCGGGAAGAACGCCTTCTATGGCGGGTACTTCCACCACCGCTTTATATCGGGCGCTGCCGCTGCCGGTGTTCACATAAGACAGCGTTTTTATGGAACCCGTATAGCTGCCCTCCACTGCATCCGGTTCTATGGAAACCTCCATGCCCGGGGTAACACTCAGGATATCCTCCTCATCCAGCGACAGGCTGACCGTATAGCCCCCATCGGTCATAAGGGTGCCCAGCGTGTCTCCCGGCTCTGCGGAAAGCTCCAGCACCCGTCCGGCTGCCTCCGCCCGGATGGAGAAAGCTTCTTCATATTCCTCCAGCAGCTCCTGCCGCTCCTCCAGCAGCTGGGCATAGGCACTGGAAGTGGGATAGTCTGTAAAAGTAGCTATTATACTGTTTCGGCCCACGGAGGAGCCGTCACGGACGGACAGCGAAGCCACCACTCCGTCCACTGCCGTAACCTGCTGGTAATTCACCAGCGCCAGAGTGCCAGCACCCACAAGTGTGCCCTGCCCGTCATACACCTGGGCCTGTGCCCCTACGGGCAGGGATATATCGTCTATGAGGATATTGGCTGTGCCGTTGCATACCTGCCGCACAACTCCCTGCACCGTGCCGGCTTCTGTTTCCACACGCACCGTATCATACAGGGAAAGAGCCTCCGCCTGCACATCCAGCTGCATGAGATCATCGGTAGAAAGCAAACACACATACCCGTACTGCTCCATTACGGCGGCGGCATCGCTGCCCGCTTCCAACTTCAGATCCTTCACCGTTCCGGAAGCACCGTTGCGCAGATACAGCTGATTGCTGAGCCGCTGGGTCTTGGCCAGGGACTGTTTGTTTTCCTCCAGAAGAGTCACCAGTTCCCCTTCTTCCTCCGGCTCCAGAGCCACCAGCAGCTGTCCTGTTTCTACCGTATCCCCGGCAGCCGCCAGCACCTCTGTAACGGTGGCTCCATAAGCGGCGGTCAGAGTTTGGGTATCTATTGCACTGAGGGTACCGGAAGCAGAAAGACTGGTCTGCACAGAGCCCCGGGTCACCTGCTGCACCCGGTAAGCAACGGTGCTGCCGGAGCCGGTTTCCTGTCCGTTCTTTTCCTTTATGTAAAAATACCCGCCAATGGCTCCTCCCAGCAGGAGCAGTGCCAACAGGCCGGCCGTACAGCCTTTCTTCAAACGGCGGCGGCGAAAACGTTTTTGCTGAGCGGTAATGGGATCTGTTCTGTTTTCCATAGGGAACCTCCTTCATGTTGCTGCCGCCAGTATATCCGCCCTTCCTTGAAAGAAAATTGAAACTGCTTCCGCATCGAATTTGTTTGCATTTGCGCCAAAAAGTAATGCCCGAAGAGTCCATCGGCTCTCCGGGCATACTTTTATACGTTCCCCTATATGTTCCGATAAAACAGACCATACTCCGTGCAGTACCAAAGCAGCAGTCTGTGGGCAAAAAAGGGCAGCCGGGTTTGCATATCCCATTCCGGATAAAGCTTTCTGAGCATTAGAGCGTCCTCGGTAAGAAAGGCCGCAAAAGAGATATAATGGGCCCGCTCCATAGGATGAGCGCTTTCCAGCAGCCAGTTTCCATCCCAGGGAGATACGGTAAGCTGATGGACAGCATCCGGTTTTTGCAGGGGAAGTGACTCCAGTTTCTGGCCGCAGCAGTTTATATCCCCGCGCCCTTCGCTCAGCAGCAGCCGTTTGCACCGGGGGCAGACATAAAAACGCATCTTCCGCAGATTTCCGTTTGCCTCCGGTTGTTCTCCCATGTCCCCCTCCAGCAGGGCTTTGACTTCTACCCCCAGCACCTCTCCCAGAGCGGGCAGCAGGCTGATATCCGGGGCTCCGCCTCCGGTCTCCCATTTGCTGACGGTCTTGTGGCTGATGTGCAGCCGTTCTCCCAGCTGCACCTGGGTCATTCCTTTTTCCTCCCGAAGCCGGTGGATCAAACGTCCGGTCTTTTCTGCATCCATAAAGGTTCTCCTTGTCTCTTTTTCCTGATTATACGCCAATACCGGCTGTGGCGCTATCCACGCTCCGCAGAGGCCGGGGGCAAAGGAGCACCCTGTCCAGCGTGCCTCGGTCTGCCGCCCCCTTCCACCAGGGCAGCAGAAGAATAAGACAGCTTTCCAGATACCGTATCATGCTGCCGGGAAGCGCCCACATATCTGCCAACTCTGCCAATGCCCTTCTTAACAGTCTTTCCAGTTCTCCTTCCCGGCAGCGGGCTATTTCCCCTTCCAGTACTTCCCTCTCTTCAGACAATAAAGACAGTTCCCGGGGTTTCCGTCCGATAAGGGTCAGCAGCAGAGCACAGGCAAACACCGGTTCAAAAAGATTGAGGGGGATCTGCGCATACTCCGAAGAGATGCTTTTCAACAGCGCATCCACCCGTTCCGGTGCAAAGCGGCGCAAAAATCGGTTTTCCGGTTCCAGCCGATCCAGATACCGCTCCATAAACCCGATACCCTTATCCTCCGGCCGCCCCAGACAGGGGGTGTAATCCGCCGTAATGGGCAGGTGCAGGGCATCTATTTCCGGCGCATAGAGCTTAAAGAACCCCCGAAGCCCCGGCCCCAGCGTATCATTATAAAACACGTTGGGGGTTTGAAACAGATCCCCCTGCAAATACAGGGCCCGGTGGCGGCAAACCGCCGTTTTGCGGCGTATCCGGTCCATTCCCCGGTGATAAAGCTCCGGCAAGGGCAGCTGTTTCAGGCAGCGCAGGGCGGCTTCTTCCGGTAATTCTTCCAGCCCAAGGCCCAGCACATACAGTACCGAGGCCGTCAGGATCTCCGCCTTCTCTTTAGGCAGAGAGGACGCAGGACTGCCGCACCAGCGATCTGCCCCCTGCTGTACCAGCCGCAGCAGCGCCCTGCGCAGGCCGGCAGAATCTGCGTCAGAAAGATATCCTCCCGCTGATCCGCGGCGGAACAGCGCGGCAAAGAGGTTTTCCGGCCGCCGCTCTTCTTCCCTAAGAGGAGGAAAACGCGTCAATCCTTCCATACCGCTGCCTCCGCCAAAAAGTTCTCTGCCGCAGAAGGGCCTTTTTCCCTCACCTGCCGGGCCAGCCGCGGCAAAGCCCGGCTCTCCAGCAATTCCAGGGAGCCGCGGCAGCAGCCATCAAAAGCCGTTTTCATACAGGCAAGAAGCATTTCATCCGACAGCTGATCCCAGGTATCGCTTTTATATCTGCAAAACAGGGTTGTCAGCTCCTCCAGAATATACAGGCAGTTCTCCTCCTCCAAATAAGGGGAATCCCCAAATACCTCCAACAGCTTTTCCACCGCTTCCGGACCCAAGGCCACCCGCCTCGCCTGGGCAAGAGCCTGCCGATGGGTCTGCGCCAGCTCCAGAGCCTGAGCTTCCGTCAGCTTCAAGCCCCCTGCGCCCGCTTTTTCCAGGCAGGCCAAGTATCCTGCTGCTTCCTGTTTCAAGGTGTCCGCTCCGAAGAGCAGCGCCAATTCCAAACCGGATTCCATTTTATACCTCTCCAAATAAAAAACAGCACCCTCGCCCCCTTTATGGAGGAACCGGTGCTGCCGAATGTTTTTTACCGGGCGTTTTTTGCGTCCCTTATACTATATACCACATTTTGGGCTTTTTTTCAATGGGATTGATGCATTTCGTGCATAAAAAAGATTAAAAGAATGGTGCATCCGCCGCTGGACGGCAATTTCCACTGCAAAGCGAATGGGCTTTATGGTATAATCAAAGTAAGCAAACACATCAGGAGGAAACTGTGAAAAGTGTCAATTTGCACTGCGATACCCTGCTGCGGGCGGCCCAACAGCAGGGGCCTGAAGCCGATCTGCTGCACTGCCCGGACTTTCAGGTAGATTTGGCCAGAATGCGTCAGGGCGGGATGGACGTAAACTTTTTTGCGATTTTCCTGCCTCCGGAGACCCATTTGAAAGCCATGGGACTGGATACCTATGCCGCCTACATAGATCTGCTGGCAGGGATCTTTGACCGGAATATGGAGCGTCATAAGGACCTTATCGCCCCTGCCCGCTGCACCCGGGATATAGAACATAACCGTAGCCGCAGCCTTATGAGCGGTGTGCTTACCATGGAGGATGGGGCTGCCGTGTATGGCCGCCGGGAAAATCTGGAGCATTTTTATGCCATGGGCGTGCGGGCGCTGAGCCTGACCTGGAACTTTGAAAACTGCTTCGGTTTCCCCAACAGTCCGGATCCGGCCCAAATGGCTCTGGGACTGAAGCCCTTCGGCAGGGACATGGTAGTATATATGCAGGAGCTGGGTATGCTGGTGGATGTTTCTCATCTTAATGATGGAGGTTTCTGGGAAGTGCTGCGCCTGTGCAGAAAACCGGTCATGGCTACCCATTCCAACTGCCGGGCTCTTTCTCCCCATCCCCGGAATCTTACAGACGAAATGCTCCGGGCGCTGGCGGATAACGGCGGCGTTGCGGGACTGAACTTTTACGGCTGCTTCCTCAACGGGGATATCCACAATTCCGATTCCACCGCAGAAGGCATTGCCCGCCATGCCCGGCATATGCTGCAAACGGCCGGAGAGGATGTGATCGCCATCGGCACGGATTTTGACGGGATCAGCGGCCGTCAGCAGATCCGGGACTGTGCCCAGCTCTCCCTGTTGGAACGGGCGCTGGAAAAGGAAGGATTCACTCCCCGCCAGATAGAGAAAATTTTTTCCGGCAATGCCATGCGGGTCATGGCCGAAAGCATGCACTGATACAGTCTTCCCCAATGTAATAAGCGGCCCACCGGGGATCACTCCGGCAGGCCGCTCTTTTATTTTACAACAGGCTCATCACATACACCTGACAGGGGTTCCAGGGATCCCATAAAGTGGGAAACACCTCAAACTCCCGAAAGCCCATCGACTGATAGAATCGGTTCGTTTCATCATATTCTGCATAGCGGCCCATCTGTACCGTTTTCACCTGCATAAAGGCATAGCCCTGTTCCCGTGCCTCTTCCCGGGCCCGTTCGACCAGCAGCCGGCCGATGCCGCGGCGTTGATACTCCTTCAGCACGCCCATGACATATAACTCCACAGTGGCATCCCCGGTCTCCTTCAGGTACAAAAAACCTGCCGGCTTCTCCCCCTGACAGGCGCAGAAAAATGGCTTGCCGCAGCTATCCCGAATGTAAGCTTCCCGGGCTTCCGGGATACCGAACCATTCCGGAAGGGCCTCCAGTATATGCCGGGAAATGCGCTGCTGTTCCTGAAAGTCCGTTACCTTCTGTATGCAGATAACACCGTCTGTCTGGGTCATAAGATCCTTCCTTCCATAGAAATATCAATCAATACAGATCCGATGATCCTCCCCAGGAGAAAGGATCATCTGCCGGGAAATAGTCTTCCGCTGCCTGATGTTGGAAGCCGTCATATTCCCGTTCGCTGCGTTCAAATCCATACCGGCGGGCAAACTCCTCCGGCAAAAGGGTCTCGCAGGGTGCTTCCCCATGGAAGCAGAGCACCTTATCCCGGCTCTGGCTGTATACGGCCCCTTGCCCGGCCACCAGCTGATCCAGCAGCTGAATGCCTATCCCTTCCAGACTCTTTTTCATCTGCACGCCCACCTGCAGATCTGCATCGGAGGGACGCACATCTCCGGAAGGATGGTTGTGGCACAACAGTACATACCGGGCGTTGCAAAGCAGGGCCTCCTGTGCCACATGACGGGGCTCCACGCTGACATAGTTGACACCCCCTACGGCCAGAGTCTTTGTGCGCAGCACCTGCCCTTTACTGTCCAGACAGATAAGATGCAGAGTTTCATAATGATCCTCCAGTGAAAGAGTCAGCGCAAAGGCACAGGCTTCCTCCAGAGAAAAAAGCACCCGTCGCCGGCTCCCTGCCGTATAGTACCGAACCAGCAGCCGCTTTTGCAATGCCTGCACGGTTTTGATCAAAACGGCTGCGCTTTCTCCTACCCCTGCCAGTTCCTTAAGCTCCTCCGGGGATGCCTGAAACACCTTTTCCAGCCCGCCAAAGCGATCCATCAGATGATGGGCCAACGGATTCACATCCGCACGGGGTATGGCATATGTCAGCAGCAGTTCCAGCAGTTCATGATCCTCCAGCTCCGCTCCGGACAAGAACGCCCTGCGCAGCCGGACACGATGCCCTTCGTGAACAGACTTCATATACATGGCCCCCAGCATCTGTTAATATATATTAATTAATATTATATGAACCCGTTTGAGAACTGTCAAGGATAAGGTGGAAAATGCCCCCGCATCCTATATAACCATATGCACACATGATATCTAAAACTAATTTTACTTTTTTATTTACAAATATTTCCTTTTATGCTATTTTATATGCATGACGTGCTTTGTGCAGGAATTCGACAGCGGTTTCAACACCGCCGCCCCCTCCCGGCAACAGCGAGGTATCCCCTAGAATTTTATGCACATATAGCGAAAGGTGGAAAAGCTCAATCATCGGTGGTTACGCATCTAACGGATGTATCACATTGACTGCACCAGAAAACGGACTTCTTTTATCAAAGCGCTTCGTTTTGAATTTACTTCTAAAGATATCTATCGTAAGGCGAGGCTGGCACGGGTCGATCGACTTGCAGAATATCAATTACAAAAGCATTATGCAAAGAAGGAGGATAAGCATGGAAGCCATTAAAAGACCGTTGAAAAAACACAAAATTCGTAACTATGTGGAAACCGTAAAAGAAGGGGCAGATAACGAAAACTTTCCCGATGGCGTAAGCCGCACCATAATGTGATGGACTATCAGGACGAGGACTTTTTGCAGCTATCCGGCATTCAGCACTTTGCTTTCTGCCGCCGCCAATGGGCCCTGATCCACATAGAAAATATGTGGGCCGAAAATTATCGCACCACAGATGGTGCCATTCTGCACGAAAAGGCCCATGACCCGCAAGGCAGCGAAAGCCGGGGAGATCTCCTTATTCTGCGAGGCATACACATCCACTCCGCCAGGTTAGGGATAACCGGCCAGTGCGATGTAGTAGAGTTCCGCCGCAGTCAGGATGGCATTCGTCTGAACGGGCGGGAAGGGCTATGGAAGCCCTTCCCCGTAGAACACAAGCGGGGAGAGCCAAAGGACAATACCTGCGACAGTTTGCAGCTTTGTGCACAGGCCATGTGCCTGGAGGAAATGTTATGCTGCCCCATCCCACAGGGCGCTCTGTTTTATGGACAGCCCCGCCGCAGACTGCCGGTAGAATTTACCGAGGTTCTCAGGCAGCAGGTAGAAGACATGGTCAGCGAAATGCATCAGGACTATCGCCGCGGCTACACGCCTAAGGTCAAACCTTCCAAAGCATGCAATGCATGTTCCTTGAAGGAATTGTGTATCCCTCGCCTTATGCGTACTCGAACGGCAGCGGAGTATTTGCGCCATGCTCTGGAGGAACAGTCATGAGAAAACTTCTGAACACGCTGTATGCCCTTTCGGAAGATATCTATCTGTCTTTAGACGGGGAAAATATTGTAGCAAACAAAGAAAAACAGGAACTGGCCCGTTATCCCCTGCACACATTGCAAAATATTGTCAGCTTCTCCTACGCCGGGCTTTCTCCCGCCCTTATGGGTGCATGTGCCAGCCGAAACATAGGTATTGCCCTATGCTCTCCCCGAGGCAAGTTTCTGGCCAGAATATGCGGATCTTCCAATGGGAATGTACTTTTGCGTCGACAGCAATACCGAATTGCCGATGATCCGCAGCAGAGCTGCCAGATTGCCCGATGCATGATATTCGGCAAATTGTATAACTGTCGTTGGAGTATTGAACGCACCCGCCGGGACCATGGCATGCGTGTAGATAGCCTCCGTCTGGCGGCGGTTTCGGCGCAGCTCAAGGAACTTCTGCCCAAAGTGTTAGCCGAAACTTCTCTGGATACACTTCGCGGACTGGAGGGCAATGGTGCCAACGCATATTTCAGCATCATGGATCAGCTAATACTGAACAGCAGCGATACCTTCCGTTTTTCCGGGCGAAACCGCCGTCCCCCTTTGGATCCTGTAAATGCACTGCTCTCTTTTGCGTACAGTATGCTGGCTCATGACTGCGCTTCTGCGCTGGAAACCCATGGATTGGATGCGTATGCAGGCTTTTTGCACAGAGATCGCCCCGGCAGAACCTCTCTTGCTCTGGATATAATGGAAGAACTTCGTCCCTGCATGGCAGATCGATTTGTTCTTACGCTTATAAACAACCGGGTTATGCAGGAAAGTGACTTTATCCGCCAGCAAAGCGGTGCTGTCTTTCTGAATGATGCCGGACGTCGAAAGTTCTTCAAACATTGGCAGGAGAAAAAGCAGGAAACCTTGATGCATCCTTATCTGGCCGAAAAGTTACCCTGGGGCATGATCCCCTATGTGCAGGCACAGCTGCTGGCCCGATATATTCGAGGCGATCTGGATGCATACCCACCGTTTTTATGGAAGTGACATATGCTTGTGTTAATTACCTATGATGTAAATACAGAGGATGCAGCCGGACGAAAGCGGCTGCGTCAGATTGCCAAACAATGTGTCAACTATGGTCAGCGGGTTCAATGCTCTGTATTTGAATGCTTGCTGGACGCAGCTCAATGCCGCAGCCTGCAGGCGAAACTTTGCAGTATAATGGATATGGAAAAGGACAGTCTGCGGTTCTATTACCTTGGAAACAGGTATCAGAGCAAAATAGATCACTTCGGCTGTAAAAGTGCATATATGCCTGAAGACCCGATCCTGCTTTGATGCGAAGAGCAAGTGCACAGATTTTTTCGATAGGTTCGCACCGAAAAAAGCACTTTTCATTCGGCTTCCGATGTGGTATTCTATCATTAGTGTGTAGGTGTTTTTTGAAAAACAGCATATTATACACTGAAAAACTGAAAATTCGAATAAAATATTCGTTTTTTCACTGTCGCTCCCCACACGGGGAGCGTGGATTGAAATCCTGTCTGCGTCCTTTAAGTCTTTCGTGGCCGGTTGTCGCTCCCCACACGGGGAGCGTGGATTGAAATCAATGTCGAAAGTAACAAAAGCGAAGGCTGGAAAACGTCGCTCCCCACACGGGGAGCGTGGATTGAAATGGCTGGCAGGATGACGGGTGGTTGACCATGTGCGTCGCTCCCCACACGGGGAGCGTGGATTGAAATCTGACGGTGATATCGTCGGCGGTTATGGCGATTTGGTCGCTCCCCACACGGGGAGCGTGGATTGAAATCAACTCTGCGGGATAATTGTGGAAAAGGGGGATAGTCGCTCCCCACACGGGGAGCGTGGATTGAAATAAAGTTTGAATGCGAAGAAACCATCGGCGTAATCAGTCGCTCCCCACACGGGGAGCGTGGATTGAAATTTTCCCATCGTCAGGGCGCACGAAAAAGCGGATGGTCGCTCCCCACACGGGGAGCGTGGATTGAAATCCATCCCGGTATTTGCCGATGCAGAGCACAAAGGTGTCGCTCCCCACACGGGGAGCGTGGATTGAAATGGATGCCGACAACCGCTCCCGGAGCGCCAAATAGTCGCTCCCCACACGGGGAGCGTGGATTGAAATCAGAGCGGATTTATTCAAATCGTCCCACAAAAGTCGCTCCCCACACGGGGAGCGTGGATTGAAATGCCCAGGATCATGTTACGCTCTTCCATTGTGAGAGCGTGTCGCTCCCCACACGGGGAGCGTGGATTGAAATATTTCCACGCGCATCATGCCGTTAGCACAGAATATGTCGCTCCCCACACGGGGAGCGTGGATTGAAATATTTTTCGCGCTTAGGTATATCTGCTAAGGCCAAGAGTCGCTCCCCACACGGGGAGCGTGGATTGAAATCTGGGAATGCAGCGTATGTGGAAGCAAGCTCACGTCGCTCCCCACACGGGGAGCGTGGATTGAAATATGCCTGACGGCGATATCGTCGGCGGCTATGGAGACGTCGCTCCCCACACGGGGAGCGTGGATTGAAATATTAAAAAAACAGTGCGGAGCTCCAAGGCGGCAGGTCGCTCCCCACACGGGGAGCGTGGATTGAAATAACTGCGATCCAAGGCGATTTTTGGTATCAGGGGAGTCGCTCCCCACACGGGGAGCGTGGATTGAAATCCGGATGCGGACGGGGAAGATATCGATCTGACCCCGTCGCTCCCCACACGGGGAGCGTGGATTGAAATGATATACAGATGATCTGTACGATGGCAGTACACGCGGTCGCTCCCCACACGGGGAGCGTGGATTGAAATTCCTCCTGCCACCATGGCTTATTATCAATATACCAGTCGCTCCCCACACGGGGAGCGTGGATTGAAATAGGCCATTCATTCCGGCTTTTGTGGCCATGGCCTGGTCGCTCCCCACACGGGGAGCGTGGATTGAAATCACATCCGGCAGCGACAAGCAATTTCGCATCACGGTCGCTCCCCACACGGGGAGCGTGGATTGAAATCCGGCGCTCCCTCTAATTGAAGTGACCGGATCCGGTCGCTCCCCACACGGGGAGCGTGGATTGAAATCAGCTGCTTCTTTTTCAGGTCGATAGACCGCCGCGTCGCTCCCCACACGGGGAGCGTGGATTGAAATATTTTCTTATACTCCATATGGCCGGGTACAATGCCCGTCGCTCCCCACACGGGGAGCGTGGATTGAAATGCTGGGCTTGTTTGTGCAATCTTCGGCCACTCCCAGCCGTCGCTCCCCACACGGGGAGCGTGGATTGAAATTCGATGTCTTTGATCGTCAAAACCTTAGTGTTGTTGTCGCTCCCCACACGGGGAGCGTGGATTGAAATGGCGGGGGTATGCTAAGATGTGCATAGCCCCTAAACGTCGCTCCCCACACGGGGAGCGTGGATTGAAATGGGGGATTATTAAGGGGGGATTTTGCTATTAAAGGTCGCTCCCCACACGGGGAGCGTGGATTGAAATCTCGCACTGGATCCCGCTATACAAAGAGCGCGGCGTCGCTCCCCACACGGGGAGCGTGGATTGAAATACGATCTTAAAAAAGATTCTGCATATCCTTCTTGTCGCTCCCCACACGGGGAGCGTGGATTGAAATTTCACGCCGCCCAGCTCCGCATATGCCCGGCGGCAGTCGCTCCCCACACGGGGAGCGTGGATTGAAATGCGCCTGCACGCCGGTATCCTCATAGGCCGGAAAAGTCGTCGCTCCCCACACGGGGAGCGTGGATTGAAATAAGAGGTGATTATATGGTAACTGGCAAGGATTTTGCCGTCGCTCCCCACACGGGGAGCGTGGATTGAAATTTTGTCCTCCTCTTTTTGATGTACTAATCTTACGTCGCTCCCCACACGGGGAGCGTGGATTGAAATATCCAGGATAACACCGTTTTCCGCGGCAAGGCCAGTCGCTCCCCACACGGGGAGCGTGGATTGAAATACCGCCTCCGGTGACGTGGTGGCCAACGTGTACGGGTCGCTCCCCACACGGGGAGCGTGGATTGAAATGAATCGTCATACCCAGAATAACCTGCGATTGGTGTCGCTCCCCACACGGGGAGCGTGGATTGAAATTCCCGTAATAGGCGGCATGTTCGCTGTCTCGTTGTCGCTCCCCACACGGGGAGCGTGGATTGAAATATCGATATCAAAGTAGGCCCGCATAGCGGAGGAAGTCGCTCCCCACACGGGGAGCGTGGATTGAAATTGGGCGGCGTAGCCCCCGAAGCGCTGCCAGGAGGTCGCTCCCCACACGGGGAGCGTGGATTGAAATTCGCAGCATCAACATTCTTTCTTTCATGGTTTGACTGTCGCTCCCCACACGGGGAGCGTGGATTGAAATCGCGAGCTTTGCCGGCCTGACACCGTGGTGTCGGAGGGTCGCTCCCCACACGGGGAGCGTGGATTGAAATTTAGCTTGGCTATATTATAGCATTGCTCCGCTATATCGTCGCTCCCCACACGGGGAGCGTGGATTGAAATCATGACGGTGAATTTGCCAAACTTGTTTACCTTGGTCGCTCCCTACACGGGGAGCGTGGATTGAAATTCCTTTTTGGCCGGGTACAATGCCCCCAGCGGGGCTGTCGCTCCCTACACGGGGAGCGTGGATTGAAATTCCATCTCGGGCAATCCGGACAAGCCCCATATGGGTCGCTCCCCACACGGGGAGCGTGGATTGAAATTCCATCCGGGAAGAAGCGCCTCCCGTAAAAACCGGTTGCTCCCCACACGGGGAGCGTGGATTGAAATAACGGAGTACTCATTGCCGAGACCCCATTCGTCAAGTCGCTCCCCACACGGGGAGCGTGGATTGAAATATCGTCCAGCAGGACGGAATATACATCGTTGAAATGTCGCTCCCCACACGGGGAGCGTGGATTGAAATGCCCATCCGTTCCACGTTGTAGCGCAGGAAGTTGTCGCTCCCCACACGGGGAGCGTGGATTGAAATCAATGGGCCGAACAGGCAGCGGAATTTGCATCGGTGTCGCTCCCCACACGGGGAGCGTGGATTGAAATTTTGTCGTTATCAGGGTTAAGATGATTAGCGTCACGTCGCTCCCCACACGGGGAGTGATAAATTTGTGCATCGTTATGTTCCGTGATTGCCATTTGATAATCATAACACTTTTACGCTAGGTCGTTTGTTTTCCTACGCATACTTCTCCACCCTTTGTTTTCAGCCGACTGTTAAAGAACAATGCTCCATTGCGCATATATGCACTTATTTTACCAGCATAGCAGCTGGAACTTTAACGATGTTTGCATTTCCGTCTGTTTTCCTAGAACCCGTTTTTAAAACCCTGCCATCCCCTGTCATTTGCACACGATGGCGACGGCGGCACATTCTTTTTTGCAAAAAGTGTGTGTGTTTGCCGACTTCAGCTTAATAGAGTCTGTTCCATCCACTTGGCATACACGCAGTACCCTCGGCGGGGTTCGTTGACGAACACATGCGTCACGACCCCAATGAGTTTTCCGTTCTGCACAAGAGGGCTTCCACTCATTCCGGGTACGATTCCTCCCGTTTTCTCCAACAGTTCTTCGTCTGTAATCTCTATGATGACTCCCTGCACTTCCGGTGCACTTTGCACATCGGCCCGCAGTATCCGGCATCTATAGGGCAGTGGGTGTTCCCCTTCCAACGTTACATACAGGGTAGCTTCTCCGGTATGCACTTCTCCTGGCTGCGCAATGGGCAGATTGGTACTGCCGGATATACCTGCAAGTAATGTGCCTTCTATCCCAAATACGGTGTTTTTTTCTATGCTGCCCACAGCGTCCCCTTCATGAAGGGAAAACGCTCCAACCAGCTCTCCCACCTGTCCGGGCGTCCCCTTAACGGTACGGAGCACTTTTGCTTTGGTCACATAGCCGTGCCCCCGTTCCAGCGTAGCTCCCGTATCTATATCTGCAATAGGATGCCCCAGTGCACAAAATTTGCCTCCCTTTATAAACGACAGCGTCCCGATCCCGGAGGTGGAATCCCGTACATACGCACCCAACCGCCAACAACCGGTATTTTGCTCCAGCGCCGGCTGCACCTGTACTTGAAAGGCCTCTCCCTCCCGCAGACAGGTAAGAAGGCAGCTTGTTTCCCCCATATGAGTTTGAAAGTCTGCAGCGTCCTGTATTTCCTTTCCGTTTACTGCCAGAATGGTATCCCCTTCCTTAAGTCCTGCGCTGCTGGCCGGCGCGAGTCTCCCATCCTTTGTTTCTACGCCGGCAAAACCGACTACCTGCACGCCCTTTGTATGCAGAACTATTCCCAGTGCTTCCCCTCCCAACGTTACCAGTGTGCCTGTTGTGGCCTGCTCAATCGTTCTCAGGGGTATGATACCAAACAATGAAACGGTGTATTGTGTCCCCAGAGAAGCATCCTTGCTTTTTCGTACATAAGCAGCCCCGCCATTCTGTTTTATGCTGCATAGCAAGGCGCCCTGACTATCCGGTTCCTCCACGATTTGGGGCATAGCACGCAAGCGGAGCATTCCGGGGGAAAAATACCAGCCAAATATTGCCGCTGCCGCTCCCGCAGCTGCCCAGAGTTTTATGCTTTTTTTCATACACGCCTCCCGGATCTACTTTAGTATTAGTACTTTGCCCCGGAAGCCGCTGATCTATCCTTTTTATATGTGAAGACAGCAACGATCTGTTCTTCTCTGTTTTACCGCTGGTCTGTTCTATGTTATCCCGGGTATTAACGATGGTTCGTTCTTTTTATGAGAATTAAACATATTGTGGTTTATCTTTTACGTTGAAAGGCGATTTGTGGACGCACGTTTCGTCGGCTCTGTTGACGGAACTCTGCGAGCCGTCGCCCCGCAGACATGCTGCAAGGCCCGCAGTAAGCTCAACCGCTGAATACCGCTCTACTGATGTGCCTTGCCAGAGCACGTCTCATATTCTTTTTGACGGATCTCTTTTTTACCGACATACCGTACATTTACTTTGTCGTGAGCCTTACATCGTTTTCTCTTCTCCTATTCGGTTCAACAAAAAAAGACCTCCGGATCTCTCCGCAGATCTTTTTGCATTTATTCGGTTGTTGGTTCTCAGATCAGCTCCAGCACTACCATGGGAGCGGCATCGCCACGGCGAGCGCCCAGCTTATATATCCGGGTATAACCGCCCTTCATGCCTTCCTGAATGCGTGCATCGTACTTGGGAGCCAGATCACGGAACAGCTTCTCCACAACGGGATGTGCACGATCCTTGGTGCGCTCCTTGTACGCGCTCTTGCGCTCCTTAGCCTTCTTGAGCTCGGGCACGTCATACAGATACGCCATGATCTGACGGCGGGCATGGAGCTTGGAAGGAAGATCCTGCACCTTCTCCACCTTGGAGACCTGGCCCTTCTCGTTCATGACGTCCTTTTCCACGGTCTCAGAGTTCTTGTACTCGCGAACCGCCAGAGTGATCATCTTCTCGGCGATGCTGCGGACTTCCTTGGCTCTGGTTTCGGTGGTGACGATCTTGCCGTTCCAAATAAGGGCGGTGGTCAGGTTTCTGAGCATTGCAACACGCTGGTCAGTGGGTTTTCCCAGTTTCCGGTTTGCCATTGTTGCTTCCTCCTATCAATCTTCATTCGTGCGCAGGGAAAGACCCAACTGCGCCAGTTTTTGCTGCACTTCTTCAAGAGATTTCCGGCCCAGATTGCGAACCTTCATCATCTCATCCTCATCCCGCTGCACCAACTCGTCTACGGTGTTGATGCCGGCACGCTTGAGGCAGTTGTAGGAGCGGACGGAAAGATCCAGATCCTCGATATTCATCTCCAAGATCTTCTCCTTCTTGCTCTCCTCCTTCTCCACCAAGATCTCCACGCCCTGTACCTGATCGGTCAGGTTGATAAAGAGCATCAGATGCTCCGTAAGGATCTTGGCGGCAAGAGAAGCGGCTTCCTCAGGCTTAATGCTGCCGTTGGTCCAGATCTCCAAAGTGAGCTTGTCAAAATCGGTGATCTGGCCTACACGGGTATTTTCCACGGTGAAATTCACCTTGGTGATGGGGGTGTAGATGGAGTCTACAGCAATCTCGCCGATGGGCATGTCGGGCCGCTTGTTGCGGTCGGCCACCACATACCCGCGGCCATGGTCCAGCATGATCTCCATATGGAGCTTCCCGTTTTCATCCAGCGTAGCAAGATGCAAATCGGGGTTGATGATCTCAACATCCGAATCGGGCAGAATATCGCCTGCCTTTACTTCACACTCGCCTGCAGCGTCAATGATGACCTTCTTGGGGCCGGGGCAGTGGAGCTTGCAGATCAGTTCCTTAATGTTCAGGATGATCTCAGTCACGTCCTCCTTGACGCCTTCTATAGTGGAAAACTCATGCAGCACACCATCAATGCGGATGGAAGTAGCTGCTACGCCCGGAAGGCTGGAAAGCAGCACCCGGCGCATGGAATTCCCCAGGGTAGTGCCGAATCCGCGCTCAAGAGGCTCCACGACGAACTTGCCGTAATTCTCCGTAATCTCCACGCATTCGAGTTTGGGCTTTTCGATTTCCAACATAAATTACCCTCCTTCGGTGATGTTGCTAATGATTGGTCACGTAGATTACCTGGAGTAGTACTCGACGATGAGGTGCTCCTCGATGGTCAGGTCGATATCCTCTCTCTTGGGCAGTGCTACCACTTTACCGGTGAGATTCTCGGCGTCCAGCTCCAGCCATTCGGATACGGTGCGCTTGGCGCCCTGCTCCTTCAGGGTGGCGAAGAAGGGGATCTCACGGCTCTTTTCCTTTACGGCGATCACATCGCCGACCTTCACCTGGTAAGAGGGAATGTCTACCTTCTTGCCGTTTACGGTGAAGTGGCCATGGGTGACCAGCTGGCGGGCCATGGGGCGGCTCTCGCCCATGTTCAGGCGGTAGACCACGTTGTCAAGACGGGTCTCCAGCAGCTGGAGCATGTTGTCACCGGTAACGCCGCGCATGTTGGCGGCCTTCAGATAGTAATCATGGAACTGGTTCTCCAGCACGCCATAGGCCCGGCGGACCTTCTGCTTCTCGCGCAGCTGGATACCGTATTCAGACTGCTTTTTGCGGCCCTGACCGTGCATCCCCGGTGGGGTGTGGCGAACGGTCATCGCGCACTTCTCGCTGTAGCAGCGATCGCCCTTGAGAAAGAGCTTGCAGCCTTCCCGGCGGCACTGCCGGCAAACGGAATCAGTATATCTAGCCATTGTTTGTTACCCTCCTTACACTCTTCTGCGCTTGGGCGGACGGCAGCCATTGTGGGGGATGGGGGTGACGTCTTTGATCATGTTGATCTCCAGCCCTGCGGTCTGCAGTGCCCGGATAGCGGCTTCACGGCCGGAGCCGGGGCCCTTCACGTACACCTCAACAGTCTTAAGACCATGCTCCATGGCCGCCTTGGCAGCGGTCTCGGAAGCCATCTGGGCAGCAAAGGGAGTGGACTTACGGGAACCCCGGAAGTTCAGAGAACCTGCGCTGGACCATGCGATGGCATTGCCCTGCATATCGGTGATGGTCACCAAAGTGTTGTTGAAGGAGGAGCGGATATGGGCCTGGCCACGGTCGATATTCTTCTTCTCACGGCGCTTGCGGGCAACGACTTTTTTCATTTTGGTTGCTTTAGCCATTTATTCTTCCTCCCTTATTTTTTCTTACCGCCCTGGGTGCGCTTGGGCCCCTTGCGGGTACGGGCGTTCTGCTTAGTGCTCTGGCCGCGGACGGGCAGCCCCTTGCGGTGACGAACACCCCTGTAGCAGCCGATCTCGATCAGCCGCTTAATGTTCATGGAGGTTTCGCGGCGAAGATCGCCCTCTACCTTCACGTGATGGTCGATGTACTCTCTGAGCTTGTTGACATCGTTTTCCGTAAGATCGCGAACGCGAACATCAGCATCCACACCGGTAGCAGCCAGGATCTCCTTGGAGATGGAGGGGCCGATGCCGTAAATATAGGTCAAGCCGATCTCAATTCGCTTGTCTCTCGGAAGGTCTACGCCAGCAATACGTGCCATATGGTTTTCATACCTCCGTTAAAAATTCACTCTTTTGTATCTATATATGCTTGCGGGAAGCGCCCCCTTTCGGGCTGCGCCAGCCGCCCCGCAAGTACTCTTTCGCAAACGAATTTGCTTAGCCCTGACGCTGCTTGTGCTTGGGGTTCTCGCAGATGACCATGATGCGGCCTTTGCGCTTGATGATCTTGCACTTCTCGCAAATCGGTTTCACAGAGGGTCTTACTTTCATTTTTATATCTCCTTAAACGTAGTAGAAATTCTTGCTGAAGCTGACTTTCTTTTAGTTCTTGGCGCGCCAGGTGATGCGCCCCCGGGACAGATCGTACATGGACAGTTCCACGGTTACCTTGTCTCCCGGCAGGATCCGGATGTAGTTCATACGGAGTTTGCCGGAAATGGTGGCCAGGATCTTATGTCCGTTCTGGAGAGTAACCTCGAACATCGCGTTGGGGTATGCGTCGGTCACAACGCCTTCTACTTCAAAAACATCCTGTTTGGACAAGCTTAACCTCCTTCATAGGTGTCCTTTCGGTCCTGCCGTGTCTGCGCTTCCACCCATTTCAGGTGGCGGCGTATATCCGCATTCTGGACCGTTTCGCCCTGTGCCAGGGCCTTCATGCTGACGTCTATCCTCGTGGGATAAAGCATCAGGTGCATCCACTTTTTCTTCTTGGGCTTCTCCATTGGCCTTGTCTTGCCGTCGGTCAAAAGGGCAACTCCCTCTTCCGGCACGGAAAGGATCACCATGGCCAGGCCTTTATCATGACCGGCTCTGGATACCGCAACATCTCCTGCTTTCGGCTCCCGGATCATGCTTCCTCCTCATAAAAGGTGGTCATGATGGGGTCTCCATCGGTGATGAGAATGGTGTTCTCATAATGGGCGGAGGGCAGGCCGTCCTCGGTTTCCACCGTCCAGCCATCGCTGAGCTGGCGAACCTTCCAGGTACCCATGTTGATCATGGGCTCCACGGCAATGGCCATACCGGCACGAAGCCTGAGCCTTGCCCTGGGAGAATAGTAATTAGGCACTTCCGGGTCTTCGTGCATGTTCCGCCCGATCCCATGGCCTACATAGTCCCGTACCACGCCGTAGCCGTTGGCCTCTGCATGGGTCTGCACCGCCGTACCAATATCGCTGAGCCTGTATCCTTCCCGGCAGTATTTTATCGCTTCAAAGAAGCATTCCCGGGTGACCTGCACCAGCTTGCGGGCCTTCTCATCCACGTTTCCGCAAAGGAAGGTCCTGGCTGCGTCTCCAACGAATCCGTCCAGAGTGGCGCCTGTATCACAGCTTACAATGTCGCTCTCCTTCAGCTTCCGGTTCCCGGGAATCCCGTGAATGACCTGGTTGTTGAGGGAGATGCATACACTGGCAGGATATCCGCCGTATCCCAGAAAGGTGGGGACTGCGCCGCAGCTTATAATATATGCATGAGCCAGCCGATCCAGTTCTTTGGTGGTGATGCCCGGGTGGATATTTTCGCCCAGGAGCTTTAATGTCCCGGCTACCACCCGGCCCGCCGCTTCCATTTTTTTGAATTCGGCAGGTGTCTTGATGTTGATCATGCTTCCAGCTCCCGCCGGATCTCTCCGGCTACCTGCTCTACAGCCTGATCTCCGTTGACCCGGCGCAGGGTGCCTTTCTCTTTGTAGTAGGTAATGAGAGGTTCCGTCTTCTTTTCATACTGGTGCAGGCGTACCTCTACGGTTTCCGGCTTATCATCCTCCCTCTGATACAGGGTACCGCCGCAATGGCCGCACTTTGGATCGGAGTAAGTGGATACATGATAGGCGGCGCCGCAATCGGGGCACATCCGCCGGCCGGTGATCCGGTCCAGCAGCCTTTCGAAGGGCACATCGATGTCGATCACATAATCGATATCGGTGAACGACTCCAGAGCCTGAGCCTGTGCAATGGTTCTGGGGAAACCGTCCAGGAGGAAGCCGTTTTTGCAATCCTCCTGGGCGATACGGTTCTTGACCATGCCAACGATGACGGAATCGGGGACAAGCTCCCCTTTATCCATGTATGCCTGGGCCTCGCGGCCAAGGGAGGTTCCTTCGCGGATCTCTGAGCGCAGCATATCTCCGGTAGAGATGTGTGCTATGCCGTAATGCTCGGCCACTCCCATAGCCTGGGTGCCTTTGCCCGCTCCCGGCGGGCCCAAGAATATCAGCTTCATACGCTTTCCCTTAGTTCAGGAAACCCTTGTAATGCCGCATGAGCATCTGGGCTTCCAGCTGTTCCGTAGTTTCCATAGCCACGCTGACCATAATGAGCACGCTGGTGGCACCAAACATGCTGGTAACGTGGAGGCTGTTCAGGATAACAGTGGGAATGATGGCGATAATGGCGAGATACAGCGAACCGAACAGGGTCAGACGGTTGCTGATCTTACCCAAGTACTCCCCGGTGGGCTTGCCCGGACGAATGCCGGGGATAAAGCCGCCGTTTTGCTGCAGGTTCTTGCTCATCTCCACCGGATTGAAGGTGATGGAGGAGTAGAAGTACCCGAAGGCAATGATGAGCACAAAGTATACCAGATAGTAGGGCACGGGCACCGCTGCGCTGGAGCTCATGTACTTCTCCCACCAGGTGGCAAAGCCGGAGCCGGGGAAGAACTGCAGGATCATGGTGGGAACCTGTATCAGCGTCATGGCAAAGATCAGCGGCAGTACGCCGTTGGCGTTGGCCTTCATGGGCAGATAGGTGCTCTGTCCGCCGTACATCTTACGGCCTACCACACGCTTGGCATACATGATGGGGATCTTCCGCTCGGCCTTTTCGATCATGACCACGAAGGTGATCATGGCAACGATCAAAACCAGAGACACGAAGAACTGCCAGATCTGAACGCCGGTGAACAGCAGCCGGAAGCGCTCGACGATAAACTCGGGCACTCTGCTTATGATGGAAGCAAAGATCAGCATGGAGGTACCGTTGCCGATGCCCTTTTCGGTGATCCTCTCACCCAGCCACATAAGGAAGGCCGTACCTGCGGCGCTGGTGACGCAAATAGTCACATAGCTCCACCACCGGGGTTCCCCAGTGACGATGTTGCTGCCGTAAGTCACAATGATGCCAAAGGACTGAACAAGCGCCAGACCTACACCTACATACCGGGTGATCTTCTCGATCTTCTTGCGGCCGTCTTCTTCCTTGCTCATCTTCTCCAGAGTGGGGATGGCAATGGCCAGCAGCTGCATGATAATGGAAGCCGTGATGTAGGGGGAGATACCCATGGCAAACACGGTGAACTGAGACAGTGCAGAGCCGGAAAGCAGGCTCATGAAATCAAAGAGCGCAAGCCCTTCGATCTGCTTGGCCCAGGCCGCGGCATCAACGCCGGGGATTGGGATTGCACTGCCAAGACGGTAGATCACCAGAAGAAGAAGGGTGAACAGTATCTTCTTCCGCAGATCCTTGATCTTGAAGGCGTTGATGAACGTGGTAAACATTACAGCACCTCAACACTTCCGCCTGCGGTCTGGATAGCAGCTTCAGCGGACTTGGTGAACTTGGCTGCCTTTACGGTAAGCTTCTTGGTCAGCTCGCCGTTGCCCAGTACCTTAAGGCCGTCCTTTTCGATCTTGCTGATGATGCCGCGATCCTTGAGCAGCTCAGCAGTCACTTCAGTGCCGTCCTCCAACTTGTTCAGGTCGGAAATATTGATGATGGTGTATTCCTTGGCGTAGATATTGCAGAAGCCGCGCTTGGGCAGACGGCGAGCCAGAGGCATCTGACCGCCTTCAAAGCCGTTCTTCTTGCTGCCGCTGCGGGCCTTCTGGCCTTTATGACCCTTTGCAGAGGTCTTGCCGAGGCCGCTGCCGACGCCGCGGCCTACCCGCTTGGGGGCCTTTACGGAACCGGCTGCAGGCTGTAATTCATGAAGCTTCATACCTGTACCCTCCTTATGCTTCTTCGACCTTCACCAGGTGCTTTACCTTGAAGATCTGGCCACGGATGCAGGCATTATCGGGCTTTTCCACGGTCTGGTTGAGCTTGCGCAGACCCAGTGCCTTTACGGTGTCCTGCTGATCCTTGAGGCTGGAGATGGGGCTCTTGACCAACGTGATTTTCAACATAGCCAGAAACCTCCTTAGTTGAGAATTTCATCCACGGACTTACCGCGGAGAGCAGCGATCTGCTCAACGGTGCGAAGCTGGGAAAGACCGTCCAAAGTGGCCTTTACGCAGTTGCTGGGGTTGTTGGAACCGTAGGACTTGGTGCGGATATCCTTGATACCTGCCATTTCCAGTACCGCACGGACGGGGCCGCCTGCGATAACGCCGGTACCTTCTTCAGCGGGGAGCATGCGCACATGGCCCTTGCCAAACTTGCCCTCGACCTCGTGGGGGATGCTGGTGCCTACCAGGGGAATCTCGATCATGTGACGCTTTGCGTCCTCAACGCCCTTACGGACGGCTTCGGGAATCTCCACGGCCTTGCCCAGGCCTACGCCTACCTTGCCTTTTTCGTTGCCCACTACCATCAGTGCGGTGAACCGGAAGTTCTTACCGCCCTTGACGACCTTGGCAACACGGTTGATGTAAACCAGGCGCTCTTTGTATTCGGAGACTTCTTTTTCGAACTTTCTGTCGTTACGCATGTTGTTTCCTCCTTAAAAGTCCAGGCCGGCTTCTCTTGCGCCCTGAGCCAGGGACGCCACCCGGCCGGTGTAGAGGTAACCGCCGCGATCGAAGACCACCTGCTTGACGCCCTTCTCCAGAGCGCGCTTACCTACTACGCTGCCTACGATCTTTGCAGCGTCTTTCTTGTTCTTGCCTTCCAGCTGCGCCTTTACTTCAGCATCCAGAGTGGAAGCGGAAGCCAGGGTGCTGCCATGGATATCATCGATGACCTGCGCATAGATGTGATTGGTGCTGCGATAGACATTCAGGCGGGGACGCTCAGTGGTCCCGTTGATGTCTCTGCGCTGCCGATGATGACGGACCTTACGAACCGCATTCTTATCGATCTTAGAAAACATCCTTTAACTCTCCTTCCTCTCTTACTTCTTACCGGCCTTGCCTTCCTTACGGCGGACCACTTCGCCCTCATAGCGGACGCCCTTGCCCTTATAAGGCTCGGGTTTACGGGTCTCCCGGATGTTGGCGGCCACCTGACCCACGACCTGCTTGTCAATACCCTTGACAATGACCTTGGTGGGAGCAGGCACTTCGTAGCTCACATCGTTGGTAGCCTTGAACTCGATGGGATGAGAATAACCCAGGTTCAAAACCAGCGTGGTGCCCTGAAGCTGGGCCCTGTAACCGGTACCCACGATCTCCAGGTGTTTCTCAAAGCCCTTGGTCACGCCCACTACCATGTTGTGAATGAGGCTGCGGGTGAGGCCGTGGAGAGCACGGTTCTCTTTTGCGTCGTCGGGACGCTTAACGGTCAGAACGCCATTGTCCTGCTCGATAAGCATATGGGGGTGCATCTGCTGTGACAGCGTGCCCTTGGGGCCCTTCACGGTCACAACATTGTTGTCGTCAACCGTGATTGTCACTCCGGCGTCAATGTGCACCGGAAGTTTTCCGATTCGAGACATTGTAAATCCTCCTGTTTATCTTACCAGACGTAAGCGAGCACTTCGCCGCCAACGCCGAGCTTGCGTGCTTCCCGGTCGGTCATGATGCCGCGGGAGGTGGACAGAATGGCGATACCCATGCCGTTGAGCACCTTGGGGATCTCATCCTTGCGGGCATATACCCGCAGGCCGGGACGGGAGATACGCTTGATGCCCACGATGACCCGCTGCTTGTTGGGGCCATACTTGAGCTTGATGCGCAGAGTCTTGGCGAGGCCTTCCTCTACGATGGCATATTCCTTGATGTAGCCTTCCTCTACCAGGATATCGGCAATAGCCTTCTTGATGGTGGAGCAGGGAACGTCTACGGTGTCATGCTTGGCGATCAGGGCATTGCGGATCCTGGTCAGCATATCTGCGATAGTATCAGTCATGTTTGTTCTCCTCTCTTACCAGCTGGCCTTGCGGACGCCGGGAATGTTGCCGGCATATGCTTCGTTACGGAAGCAGATACGGCAGATGCCATACTTGCGGAGCACGGAATGGGGACGGCCGCAGATACGGCAGCGGGTGTAAGCGCGGGTGCTGTACTTGGGAGCAGCCTGCTGCTTCAATTTCTTGCTCAACTTTGCCATAAAAGCTCCTCCTTAGTCCTGGCTGAAGGGCATGCCCATGAATGCGAGCAGAGCCTTCGCTTCTTCATCGGTCTTGGCGCTGGTAACGAACACGATGTTCATGCCGCGCACCTTATCCACATCGTCATAGTTGATCTCGGGGAAGATCAGCTGCTCCTTAACGCCCATGGCATAGTTGCCGCGGCCATCAAAGGACTTGCCGGAAACACCGCGGAAGTCGCGGACCCGGGGCAGAACGATGTTCATCAGTTTATCTGCGAAGTAGTACATCCTGTCGCCGCGGAGAGTGACCTTGGCGCCAATGTTCATGCCTTCACGGACCTTGAAGTTAGCCACGGATTTGCGGGCCTTGGTCACAATGACCTTCTGGCCGGCAATGGCGGTGAGCTGCTCAACGGCAGTCTCGATGGCCTTGGGGTTTTCCTTATCGGAGCCCAGACCCATGTTGAGGATGATCTTCTCCAGCTTGGGGATGGTCATCACGTTCTCATACTGGAACTTTTCCTTCAGGGCAGGAACCACTTCCTCCCGGTATTTGACCTTCAGACGGGGTTCGCCGGAAAAGGGCTTTGCAGCGGCAGCAGCCTTCTTGGACTTGGCGGGCTGTTCTACGTTCTTCTTAGCCATTTATGTTCTCTCCTTCCGTCTTAGTCAATCTGCTTGCCGCACTGCTTGCAGACACGAACGCTCTTTTTCTTGCCGTTAACTTCCACGATCTGATGGGCTACACGGGTAGGCATCTTGCAGCTGGGGCATACCAGCTGTACGTTGGAAACATGGATGGAACCGGCCTGCTCGATACGGCCGCCGGCTTCGCCCTGACGGCGGGGCTTTACATGGCGGGTGACCATGTTGCAGTCTTCCACGATGACGCGCTCTTTTTCAGGCATAGCGGTGAGGATCTTGCCTTCCTTGCCCGAATCTTTACCGGAGATGATGCGGACCTTATCGCCCTTTCTGACATTCAGCTTGTTCATCTCTTCCTCCTTACAATACTTCGGGTGCCAGTGAGACGATCTTCATGTAATCCTTCTCACGAAGCTCTCTGGCCACGGGCCCAAAGATACGGGTGCCCTTGGGCTGCTTCTGATCGTTGATGATAACGCAGGCGTTATCGTCAAAGCGGATATGACTCCCATCGGGACGGCTGGTCTCGGCTACGGTGCGGACGACCACGGCCCGGACCACGTCCTTCTTCTTTACTGCGCCGCCGGGGGTAGCAGTCTTAACGGCTGCCACGATCACATCGCCGATGCGGGCGACCTTACGGCCGGAACCGCCCAGAACCCGGATGCACATGACTTCCTTAGCGCCGGAGTTGTCGGCGACCTTCAATCTGGTTTGAGGCTGAATCATACTTTACCTCCCCTTACTTCGCCTTCTCGATGATTTCCACCACGCGCCAGCGCTTATCCTTGGAAATCGGGCGAGTCTCCATAATACGAACGGTGTCGCCAATGCCGCACTGATTTTCTTCATCATGGGCCTTGAACTTCCGGGTACGATTTACCATCTTGCCGTAGAGGGGATGGCGTACCTTGGTGGAAATAGCGACGACAACGGTCTTATCCATCTTATCGCTGACAACGACGCCGGTACGGGTCTTGCGATATCCTCTGATGATCTCTTCCATTGCTTACTCCCTTCTTACTCGGCTTTTGCAGCCATCTCACGCTGACGGAGAATGGTCTTGATCCGTGCGATGTCCTTCTTGCATGCGCCGATCCGGCTGGGGTTGCTGATCTGACCGGTCACTACCTGGAAGCGCAGATTGAACAGTTCAGCTTTGAGATCCTTCTCCTGCTTTTCCAGCTCTTCCACGGACATATTTCTCAAATTTTCAGCCTTCATGCTTCTGCTCCTTCCTTAGCCTCTTCCCGCTTTACGATCTTGCAGGTTACGGGCAGCTTGTGGGAGGCCAAACGCAATGCTTCCTTAGCAGTTGCTTCGTCTACGCCGGCGATCTCAAACATCACGCGGCCGGGCTTGACGACGGCCACCCAGTATTCGGGGGAACCTTTACCGGAGCCCATTCGGGTTTCGGCGGGCTTTTCGGTAACGGGCTTATCGGGGAAGATCTTGGTCCAAACCTGGCCGCCACGCTTGATATAACGGGTCATGGCGATACGGGCGGCTTCGATCTGCTGGCTGGTGATCCAGCTGGGCTGGGTAGATACCAGGCCGAATTCGCCGTAGGTCACGGTGTTGCCCCGGTGGGCAGAACCCTTCATTCTTCCGCGAAACACTTTACGGTGCTTAACTCTCTTAGGCATCAACATGGTTATCTGCCTCCTTCCTTACGCTTGCCAAGGACTTCGCCCTTGTAGATCCAGACCTTTACGCCGATGCGGCCGTAAGTGGTGTGGGCTTCTGCAAAGCCGTAGTGAATGTCGGCGCGCATGGTCTGCAGGGGGATGGAACCATCGTGGTATCCTTCGGTACGGGCGATCTCAGCGCCGCCAAGACGGCCGGAGCAGCTGAGCTTGATACCCTTTACGCTGGGACGGCTCATGGCGCGGCTCATGGTCTGCTTCATGGCCCGTCGGAAGGAGATACGCTTTTCCAGCTGAGCGGCGATGTTTTCGGCTACCAGCTGTGCATCGGCATCAGGATCCCGGATCTCCATGATATTCACGTTGACGGGCTTGCCGATCTCCTTGGCGATGTCGGCCTTGATGGCGTCGATGCCTGCGCCGCCTTTACCGATCAGCATGCCGGGGCGGGCGGTATAGATGCTCACGGAGATCTTGCCGGCCGCACGGTCGATGACGATGCGGGAAATGCTGGCCGCATAGTACTTTTCCTTAACGAACTTGCGGATCTTGTGGTCCTCTACGAGGAAATCTGCGAAGTCCTTCTTCTGCGCATACCAGCGGGTGTTCCAATCTCTGATAACGCCGATACGGAAACCGTTGGGATTTACTTTCTGACCCATATTTTCCTCCTTACTTGGCCTGATCCAGGACGATGGTGATGTGGCTGGTCCGCTTCATGATGGGGGAGGCGGAACCACGGGCACGGGCGCGGAAGCGCTTGAGGGTGGGGCCCTGGTTGGCGTACACCTCTGCCACGTACAGATCGTCACGGTTGAGCTCCAGGTTGTTTTCCGCATTGGCAATGGCGGAGTTCAGGAGCTTGAGGACGGGCTCGCAGGCAGCTTTGGGCGCATAAGTCAGGATACCGATGGCTTCCTTGACGCTCTTGCCCCGGATCATGTCTACCACGATCTTGCACTTGCGGGTGGAAATACGGATGTAACGAGCCGTTGCATGGGGCCGCTTGTCAGCATGCTCTCTGCGATAGGCGCTCTTGGTCTTGCTTCTAGTTGCCATAGTCTCCTCCTTACTTGGCGCCGCTGGACTTCTCGGAACCCCTGTGGCCCCGGAAGGTGCGGGTAGGCGCGAACTCGCCCAGCTTGTGACCGACCATCTCTTCGGTAACATACACGGGAACGTGCTTCCGCCCGTCGTGTACGGCGATGGTGTGGCCTACGAACTCAGGGAAAATCGTGGAGGCACGGGACCAGGTTTTCACCACGGTCTTCTTGCCGCTCTCATTCATAGCTGCAATGCGGGCGTACAAGGCTTCATTTACAAACGGTCCTTTTTTAACCGATCTGCTCATTTGCTAACTCCTTTCCCATTACTTACCGCTGTTCCTGCGGCGAACGATGTACTTATCGCTCTTGTTCTTGGTCTTCCTGGTCTTATAACCCAGTGCGGGCTTGCCCCAGGGGGTAACAGGGCCGGGACGGCCGATGGGGGATTTGCCCTCGCCGCCGCCGTGGGGATGGTCGCAGGGGTTCATGACGGAGCCGCGGACGGTGGGACGAATGCCCATGTGACGGGTCCGGCCGGCCTTACCGATCATGATGTTCTGGTGATCCAGATTGCCCACGGTGCCGATGGTGGCGCGGGCCTTCAGGGGGATCATACGAACTTCGCCGCTGGGAAGACGGAGCTGTGCATAGTTGCCTTCCTTAGCCATGAGCTGTGCAGCATTGCCTGCGGAGCGAACCAGCTGGGCGCCCTTGCCGGGAACCAGCTCCACGCAGTGCACCATGGTGCCTACGGGGATCTTCTCGATGGGCAGGCAGTTGCCGACTTTGATATCAGCCTCGGCGCCGGAATAAAGCACGTCGCCGACCTTCAGGCCCAGAGGAGCGATGATGTAGCGCTTTTCACCGTCTGCATAGTGGAGCAGTGCGATGTTGGCGGAACGGTTGGGGTCATACTCAATGGAGAACACCTTGCCGGGCACGCCGTCCTTGTTGCGCTTGAAGTCCACAATGCGGTACTTGCGCTTTGCGCCGCCGCCCTGATGCCGGACGGTGATGCGGCCGGAGAAGTTGCGGCCCGCATTTTTGCGCATATCGGTGAGCAGGGATCTTTCGGGAGTAGTCCGGGTGATCTCTTCAAAGGCAGAGACGGTCATGCCTCTCTGGCCGGGAGTGGTGGGGTTGATCTTGCGAATTGCCATGGTGTTCCTCCTTACTGGGCGATGCCGTCGAAGAGCTCGATGCCCTTGGAATCGCCGGTCAGCTTTACATAAGCCTTCTTGGTGGAAGCCCGGCGGCCCTCATAACGGCCCTGGCGCTTCATCTTGCCCAGCTTATTAACGGTGTGTACGCTCTGGACCTTTACGCCGAAGATCTCTTCTACGGCCTTGCGGATCTCAACCTTGTTGGCAGTCTTGGCTACTTCAAAGGTGTAAACACGGTGGGCGATGTAATCATAGCTCTTCTCGGTGAGGATAGGAGCCTTGACGATGTCGTATGCAGCCTTCATCAGACGTACACCTCCTCAATCTTTGCAACGGAATCCTTGGTGAGGATCAGTTTCTTATACTTCAGGATCTCATAGGTATTGAGAGTGCCCACCAGAGTGGTCTTGACGCCGGGGATGTTGGCGGCGGCACGCTCTACCTTCTCGTCGCTCTCAGGGAGGACGATGAGGGCCTTCTGGGTATCAACGGCCTTGAGGACCTTGACCATTTCCTTGGTCTTAGGAGCTTCAATGTTCAGAGCATCGAACACGATGAGCTCGCTGTCGGCGACCTTGGCGGACAGGGCGGACTTGAGGGCCAGACGGCGGACCTTGCGGTTCACCTGCTTGGTGTAATCACGGGGTTTGGGAGCGAAGACTACGCCGCCGTGAGTCCACTGAGGCGCACGGGTGGAACCCTGACGGGCCCGGCCGGTGCCCTTCTGACGGTAAGGCTTTTTACCGCCGCCGGAGACTTCGCTGCGGGTCTTGGCGCTCTGGGTGCCCTGGCGGCAGTTGGCCAAATGGGCCACTACTGCCTGGTGGAGAGCGAACTGGTTGACGGGCTGACCAAAGACGTTTTCGGAAAGCTCGATATCGCCGATCACCTGGCCGTTAATATCGTACAATGCAACTTTAGGCATGTTTTCTTTCCTCCTTACTTAACAGTGCTCTTGACGGTGACCATGGTGCCCTTGGCGCCGGGGATGGCACCCTTGATGAGCAGCAGGTTCCGCTGGGCGTCCACCTTGACCACTTCCAGATTCTGGACGGTAATGGTTTCGGAGCCCATATGGCCGGGGAGGCGCTTGGTCTTAAAGACCTCGCCGGGATAGGTGCAGGCGCCCATGGAGCCGGCCACCCGGTAAGAGTGGGAACCGTGGGTCTTGCGGCCGCGGGACTGGTTCCAGCGCTTGATGTTGCCTTCGAAGCCCTTGCCCTTGGAACGGCCGGTGACATCCACCTTCTCACCCTCGGCGAATACGTCGCAGGTGATCTTCTGGCCCACTTCATAGGAAGCGGCGTCTTCGAGACGGAACTCTCTCAGATAACGCATGGGCTTGAGGTCGGCCTTGGCGAAATGGCCCTTCTGAGGCTTGTTGGCAAGTTTGTCGCGAAGCTCGCAGAAACCAACCTGCACAGCATCGTAGCCTTCCTTGGCAACGGTTTTCTTCTGGACGACGGGGCACGGACCGGCTTCGACGACAGTGACGGGAATCATGGTACCGTCAGCCCGGAAGAGCTGCGTCATACCGATCTTCTTGCCCAAAATGGCTTTCTTCATTGGTTCATACCTCCGTTTGGTTACAGCTTGATCTCGATATCCACACCGGCGGGAAGATCCAGCTTCATCAGGGCATCAACAGTCTTGGCAGAGGGCTGCATGATGTCGATAAGCCGCTTGTGGGTGCGCGTCTCGAACTGCTCACGAGAGTCCTTGTACTTATGTACGGCCCGGAGGATCGTGACGATCTCCTTCTCAGTGGGCAGGGGGATGGGGCCGGAAACCTGGGCACCGGTTCTGCGGGCGGTGTCCACGATCTTCTCGGCGCTCTGGTCCACAAGACTGTGCTCGTAGCCCTTCAGCTTGATGCGGATTCTCTGGTTTGCCATATTATTTCTCTCCTTCTAAAATTTTTTCGGGCAGTACACGGTGCCGTGTGTTTCCAATCTCTTTATTTGTGCGTGGCCTTTCGGCCACACATTTTGGATCTTACAGCCCGCTATTTTTGCCCCGCCTCATTTTCAAGGCGTTGGTCCGGCAGAAATTACCCGGATGGCAGCCGGCAACCTCCTGCCTGAACCGGCGCAAGGCCATAGTTCCCCTATGGATACTTGCACACGAACGTTTTTATTATAGGGCATCCTTCTGCGGAATGCAAGTGTTTTTTTCAGATTTTTTCGTGTTTTTCTGTTGTTTTTGTTTTTTCTTTTTCTGTGCTTTATCCTGTGGTATGCTACAGGCGTATCCCCTATATATGGGGTAAACGACGGCCCTTCACTATTGTGCAGAATAAGTCGGGCAGCGGAATGGTGTTTTTGCTATACTCTTTTTGCAGCAGAAAAAAGAACGGAAAGGAGACCCTTTATGAACGGATGGACGGAAGGCCTTGCCCGGGCCATGGCCTACCTGGAAGCACACCTGACGGAGGATCTGGATCCCCAGATATTGGCCGCACGGGCATATGTATCTCCCTTTTATTTTCAAAAGATCTTTCATGTGCTTTGCGGAATGACCCTCGGAGAGTATATCCGGGGTCGCCGGCTGACTCTTGCCGCGCAGGAGCTTTCCGTAGGAAGCGCCCGGGTCATGGATCTGGCTTTGAAATACGGCTACGATTCCCCGGACAGTTTTGCCCGGGCCTTTACCCGCTTTCACGGCATATCTCCTTCCGCCGCCTGCGAAAAAGGGGTCTCTCTGCGTGCTTTGGCTCCGCTGCAAATAAAAGTAACTTTGGAGGGTGGCACCATGCTGGAATACCGTATTGAAGAAAAAGATGCATTTACCGTGATGGGCAAGCTGGCTCGTTTTGACTGCGAGACCAGTTATCAGGAGATTCCCCGCTTCTGGGATGCGCATTACCAGAGCGGCGGCGGGAAGATCGTCTGCGGCGCCTTTGGCCTTTGCCTGGATGGGGACGGCCGCAGCTTTGATTATATGATCGCCGATCTTTATACCCTTTGGAAGCCTGTTCCCCAGGGATATGTGACCCGTATCATTCCCGGAGGCACCTGGGCCGTGTTCCCCTGCCGGTGTCCTTTGCCCCGGACACTGCAAAGTGTGAACACTGCCATCTGGTCCCAGTGGCTCCCGGCGCTGAAGGGATACAGGCTCCGGGGCAGCTACAATGTGGAGATGTATGCGCCCCCGGCAGAAGATCCTGCCGATACTTACAGTGAGATCTGGATTCCTCTGGAAAAGTGCTGACCGTTTTCCCCGTCCGTCAGAAAAGATACGTCATTATAAATAAGTAAACACCTCTCGAGCAAAAACAGGCAATTGCCGTTCTTCCGTTTGGCGGCATTGTCTGTTTTTCTTTACCTTTACAGCCCGCAAAGGCTGTTCTGTACGCAGCTTCGCCGGACGATGCTTTCATCCGCAAATATCCGGCTGGGCTTCTTTCTTTTTCAGATACAGACGGACGGCGTCCCGGGCCAGTACGCCCGTGCCCGTGCCTCCGGCTTTGTCGATGTTCTCCTGAAACTCTCCGCCTCCGCCATACATTTCCCCCAGATAAGACAGGATCTGGTCGGTACAATGGTACATGTGTGCACTGATAAAGCTTTGCAGCCGCCCCACCCAGGTTTGAACCTCCGCCGCCTCCGGCCCCGAGGCTCGATACATCCCCAGCTCCCGAAAAAGTTCCATCAATGCTTCCGCCTCCTGCGCTTTTTGTTCCCCGGTGGCGTCTTTGTGTTTCTCCTCATACTCCTGCCAGGCCGGTGTATGCTGCCAGGTCTCCCTGGCTTTTTTCGCATAGGTATCCAGTTTTGCCGTATCAAAGGCAGTAAAGTTCATAAGATATCCTCCTTCCGTTCCTTTCATCAGGACGCCCCGTGCCATAAGAATGAGTGTTTCCAGATGCTCCTTTTGCATCTCCAGCAATTCTATCTGCTGCCGCAGCGCCCTGTTTCGATCAAAAGACGGACTGTCTAAAATGGCGGCTATGCTTTGCAGCGGGAACTGCAGCTCTCTGTACATTAAAATGCAGCCCAGCCGTTCCAGCGCCTTTTCTCCATACAGCCGGTATCCGCCTGCCGTATGGGCTTCCGGTTTCAATAATCCGATCTGATCATAGTAGTGCAGCGTCCGAGCGCTGACGCCCGTTCTTTTACTCATTTCATTTACGGTCATCATAGGCTTTTCCTCCTGACGGATTTCACTGTACACCATGACGTCAGGGCAGAGTCAATACCTTTTTCTTTTTTCAACACAAGAACAGACATGACAGCCGGAACTGCCATGTCTGCAGATGTTTTCATATCCGGTTTTACGGCTGGGCGAAAGGTGCCGGACTTTCGGTCGTTTCCGTCAGGGCAGAGGGTACCGCTTCCCGGATGGGAGTTTCCCAGCCCATAAGCTCAGAAACGGTACCGAAAGTGTATCCGTTTTCAATCAGGAACTGAAGATAAGGCTCCAGATAGTAGGTCACAGAGGCAGCCCCGTTATGCATGAGCACGATGTCTCCGGGCTCTGTCTCCGCTTTCAGGGTACGGAGGATGGTTTCCTTGGTGATTCCTTCTCGGGAATCCCGTGCACTCAGGGCCCATAGAATGGCTTCATATCCGCAATAGCGTGTAATGGCATCGGATTCCGGCGTGTGGCTGCCATAAGGAGGACGCATAATATGGGATTGATAGTTTACCTTTTCCAGCAGACGCGCATCGCACTGCATAATGGTTTTATAGATGGCCTCGTTGCTTATTTTGGAAAATCTGGGATGGGTCTGGGTATGGTTCCCCAGCTCATGCCCGTCCGCCAGCATCTTCTCGATCCACGGGCCGTGGTTCCCTACCCAGGTACCCACCATAAAGAAAGTAGCCTTTATCTCATACTTCCGCAGCAGATCCAGAATGTAATCCGTATAGGTCTCCCCATAGGCGCAGTCAAAAGTCAGGGCGATCATCTTGTCTTCCCGTTCATAATTACCCTTCACGCCCTTATACTCCGGGTCGATAACGGCAATATCTTTCTGAGACACGGGATACTCCGTCCCCTCCTGATACAGATACAGAGTGGTACGGGCCGGGTAAGTGCCTTCCGGCAGAGTCGCTGCGATTCTGCCCTCCGTTTTGTCCACCGTATCGGCACCCACAACTGTGCCATCTTCCAGACGGATCTCCACTTTCCGGGAACCCAGTTTTTTGCTGTCCGGGTACAGGAAGCGCAGATTTACTTTTTTTCCGGGCCGGCACACATACAAAGGCTTCTGATCCAGCGTGATCTCCGGCACGGGAGTGGCTGTGGGTTCCGGAGTTGGGGTGGGAGTGTCTGTAGGTGCGGGCGTGGGCGTATCCGTAGGCGCCGGGGTATCTGTGGGAGCAGGTGTAGGTACCGGGGTATCCGTAGGCTGAGCCGTTGCCGATGCAGGTGACGGTGTGGCTTCCGTCACTTGTGCATCCGTTCTGCCGCATGCAGCCAGAAGCAGCATCAGAATCAGAATCACGCCCGCAAAAAAGTTCTTTTTCATCCAAATCCATCCTTTTTCTTTTTTCTCTGTAGATAGTAGCATACCCCCCCTGCCCTGTCAACGGGAACCGACTCTAATCTTGCTGGTAGAAAGCTTTCAATTCCGGCTGCCTTGCCCCCTTCAGTGCCCATGGCAACCGCTGCTTTCGTCGTCTTCTTTTGTAGTCATAAAGAAAAAGGAGCCCGAAGGCTCCTTTTGTTTGCTTTGTTTTGTTACTCAATGATGCTGGCCACAACGCCGGAAGCAACCGTACGGCCGCCTTCACGGATAGCGAACCGAAGGCCCTGCTCCATGGCGATGGGGGTGATCAGAGTGATCTCCATCCGGATGTTGTCACCGGGCATAACCATTTCTACGCCCTCGGGCAGCTTGATGGTGCCGGTTACGTCAGTGGTACGGAAGTAGAACTGGGGACGGTAGCCGGAGAAGAACGGAGTATGACGGCCGCCCTCTTCCTTCGTCAGCACGTACACCTCGCTGTTGAAGTGGGTGTGAGGATGGATGGAACCGGGCTTTGCGATTACCTGGCCGCGCTCCACTTCCTGACGGGTGATACCACGCAGCAGCACGCCGATGTTGTCGCCTGCGATGGCCTGATCCAGCAGCTTCCGGAACATTTCCACACCGGTGACCACGGAGGTCTTCTTCTCATCGGACAGACCCACGATCTCAACGGGATCCTGTACCTTTACGGTACCGCGCTCTACACGGCCGGTAGCCACGGTGCCGCGGCCGGTGATGGTGAATACGTCTTCCACGGGCATAAGGAAGGGCTTATCGGAGGCACGCTCGGGAGTGGGGATGTAGGAGTCTACAGCGTCCATCAGCTCGAAAATGCACTTGCACTCGGGGCTTTCCTTGGCGTTGGCGCCATTGGTCAGGGCTTCCAGAGCTCTCAGAGCGGAACCGCGGATCACGGGGATGTCGTCGCCGGGGAAATCATAGGAGCTCAGCAGTTCGCGGATCTCCATCTCGACCAGCTCCAGCAGCTCGTCGTCATCTACCTGGTCCACCTTGTTCATGAACACGATGATGTAGGGAACGCCTACCTGACGGGCCAGCAGGATATGCTCGCGGGTCTGGGGCATGGGACCGTCGGCAGCGGATACTACCAGGATAGCGCCGTCCATCTGAGCGGCACCGGTGATCATGTTCTTGACGTAGT
>ERZ827168.970-NODE-970-length-42489-cov-5.441886_pt1 | contig 42489 bp, 30 predicted proteins | sample MGYA00519868_ERZ827168 | MGnify/ENA primary metagenome ERZ827168 (study PRJEB31778, sample SAMEA3449271) | human gut metagenome | biome: human gut; feature: human-associated habitat; material: faeces | place: United Kingdom | collected 2010/2012 ...
TAAACTTGCGGCCGTTGCCCATCTTTATGGTGAGCTTGGGGAACGTCGGACCGGATATGTTGTAGTATCCCGCAGCCGGACATACGGGATAGAAGCCCATGGCGGCGAAGATATACCACGCTGACATCTGCCCCGAATCGTCGTTGCCCGACAGTCCGTTGGCTCCCAGACGATACTCGGTGTTCATTATGTTGCGCACCTCGCGCTGGGTCTTCCACGGTTGTCCGGCGTAGTTGTACATGAAACTTATCTGGTGTCCGGGCTCGTTGCCGTGCCACATGCGGTTGCACGAGAACATGGAGTCGAGCTTCAGGATGTACTCCTCGCGTCCGCCCATACACTCCATCATGCCATACACGTCGTGCGGAACATACCAGCTGTACTGGCAGGGCGTGCCCTGGGTGATGAACGAATGGCCTTGATCGGGTCTCTTTCCGTCCTCAAAGCGTCCGTCGGCGTGGCGTCCGTTGACGTAACCCGTGCGCGGATCGAACACGTTGCGGTAGTTCTTGGAGCGTTGGAGCAGTTTCTCAGCCACGTCATCGTGGCCCAACGCCTTCGCAAGGCGCGCCACGCAATAGTCGTCGTAGGCATATTCGAGCGTGCGCGATGTCTGTTCCCTGCCATGATAAGCCTCTTTCACAGGATTCTCGAGAGGGATATATCCATACTTGATATAATCGTCCAGCGCGCGGCGTCCCTTGCCGTCGGCGTAGTCTTCGTACTTTTCGGGCGTTTCGAATGCCATCTTCACGAGTGCCTCATAGGCTTTACCCACGTCAAAATTGCGCACTCCCTTAACATAGGCTTCGGCTATGAGCGACGCAGCATGGTCGCCAATCATCTCCTGGGTGAAGCTGTTCCACGCCGAGAACATGGGCAACCAGCCACTCTGCTCGTATTTGTTGACAAACGACTGCATCATGTCGCCCGCCAGACGGGGCTGTAGCAGCGTGATGAGCGGATGGAGCGTGCGGAACGTATCCCACAGACTGAAGTTGTCGTAATATGTAGTGGCGGTGCGCTCGATGGTCTTTCCGCCGGCAAACGACGGATAACGGCCGTCGGCATCGCTCATGGCATTGGGACAGAAAGAGGCATGATAGAGCGAGGTGTAGAACTTGACGAGCTCCTGACGGGTGCCGCCTTCGGCCTTGACAGTGCCGAGATGGTCTTTCCAGATGCGTGTCAGGGCGGAGCGTACCTTGTTGAAGCTCCACGAAGGATTCTCCGCCTGCATGTTGTTGCGGGCGCCTTCTACGTCGCAGAACGACGAGGCCACCTTCACTATCACCTCATCTCCGGCTTTAACCTTGAAGCTAAGGTAGGCTCCTATGTTCTTGCGTCCACCGTCAGACGTGCGTCCCGCGTTTATCGTCCGGCCGTCGTAAGTGCCGCAACCTACGACCTTGTTCTTCACCTGAACCAGGAAATATCCGCTGAATCCGGCAGGCTGACCCGTGCGCAGATACATACGGTGCACAGGATTGCAGCCCGTTACCTCGCCACGCGCCGCGTCTATGTTCACCTGTCCCTGTCCTTCGTCGCTGTTTGGAGTGATGACGAGATAGGCAGTACCGGCCTTGCGGTATTTGAAACGGAATATGCCGGTGCGCGAAGTGCCGGTCATCTCGGCCTTGATGTTACCGCCGAAGAGCTCGACAGAGTAATAATCGGGACGCAACACCTCGTCGAGATGGCTGAACTCCGACGCTCTGTCCTCAGGCATACACTTCAGAGTGTCGAGCAACGGCATTATGGTCACCGTGCCGAAGTCCTGCGTGCTGCCTCCGCTTATGTAGTGGGAGTTACGGAATCCCTGTATGCGCGTCTTGTTGTAATAGTAAGGACTCACGCCGTGGCCCTCGGAACTCTCGGTCTGCGCGGTCCAGAAGTTCATGCCGTAAGGCACAAGTACGGCCGGCATACACTGCCCTAAAGGGTCGCGTCCGTGGGTGAAGTCACCGTTGTTGGCGCCCGTTCCGATGCTCGTATCGACATAAGTTATCGGGTCGCCGGCCATGACCGGCATACACACTGCGCCCGATGCCACTAAGACGAGGGCGGCTGCAAGATGTCGTAATGATTTCATTATAAAAGGTATGTATTAAAATTGTCCGTTGATTAACTCTTACAAAAATACGTGTTTTTGGCATATTACACAAAACAACAGACAAAAAAACGCCACCGGAATTGACCGGTGACGCCATGAAATGACATTTGACAGATATTATGATTATCGTCCGGAAACCACCTTGCAGGCTGTATTTCCGTTCACGTTCACAATAAACACGCCGTTGTTCGGGCGAAAAGGAATGACAACATCGCCCGATCCGTCTGCCTGACGAGAGCATAAAGTGCGGCCGGAAGCGTCATAAACATCAACGCTACGCACGCCTTCAGGCGATGAGACATACAACTTGCCGTCTGAGAGAATCGCCGTTGCCGTTGAACCGGAAACGCTTCCGATGCCTGTCGGAGCGGTAACCTTGAGAGACACACGGCTCGAAATCTCCTTCATGTCGCCCGTAACGACACACAATTCATAGTCGCCCGCAGGCAGACTGCCCACACTCGCCATGCCGCCTTCAGCCTTTACGGGAACACTGGCGCACAGACCTGAAGTTCCGAAAACAGCCACCTGCTCGTCGCCGAAACACGGCAGACCCTCGTAGAATACTTCAACATTGTCGTTGGAGGAATATTCCGGACGGCCGGCCTCAAGTATGACAGGCTTTCCAATGACGAAAGGAGCACGGGCGCACGACTCATAATAGCCGTCGGCATTGAAGTATCCGGCGAAATATATGCCGTCTTTCAGAGCGGAAGTGAAGTTGATTGTGCCTGCCACATTGAGCGTAAGGCTGCCTTGAGGACTGCCGCCGACGTAGGCATAAGTGGGACATTTGGAGTTGACGGGCACTACCGAACGCTCGTAAATGCCTATCCAGTCGCGATCGATGCACGGCGCGTTGTCATAGTTAACCACCACCGGCTCGCCCACAGCGTACACTTTCTTGTCTGTGCTAATGGAAGGCAGAGTACTGTCGTCGCAATTATCGCTGACAACAAAGTTCACACGGTCGGTTATCTCCGTATATCCGCCGTCCTTGAAAAGTACGGCAAAATAGGCACCCGGCTCATCAATGGTGCACCGCCACGCGCCCGACACACCGTCGGTATAAGCATATTTATATGAAAGATCAGCCGTTCCGGGCGTCTTTCCGTAAACATATATGCCCACCCAGGCATCTGTTCCTACCGGAGCACCGTCGTAGTTGAACGCCACCTCACTGCCGGTGCGGAAGAAACGGCCGTCGAGCGACAGAGCGGCCTGCACTGCAGAGCCTGTGACGGTGAAACTTACCGGAGCGGAATAGTCAGACCACTGCAGGTTGTCGTTGCGGTTGCGGGTACGTATATAATAGGTACCATTGGGCAGCGAACCGCTCTCGAGCGACAGACTTGTGATGTCCTTGCCGGCATTTATGTCGAGCGGCATATACTTGTCGTCCACTCCGTAGAAGTCCTCACAGTTGGTAAGACGGTTGAGAACGATGTCGGTGAAATCGGCATTTCTTGAAATCTGATACTCCACAGCAGCCACATCGTCGGTCGGATTGGTCTGGGTGAAAGCATAAGGCAGACTTACTTCGCCCCCGACAGGCGCAATAACAGGCACTGCCGGAGCGCTGTTGTCACCGAGACGACGCACGAAACGATCTACAAGCACATTGTCAAGAGCCAGGCGTGAGTTGCCGATGGAATATGTCTCCACGGTCATTGTGAGCGTCGCAGGGTCGAATTCGGCTATCTGATATGTCCAGTGGTCGATGGTCTTCTGCACCTCCTCATGATTGTAATTGTCGGGAGTCTTTCCCCAAAGTTGCTCATATCCCTCAGCCGAAGTGCCCACTCCGCCACCGCTGATGATGTGATAGACGGGCACGTCGGTCATCTGTCCGCGGGCGTAAAGATGGTGGTGTCCGGCATAGTTGAGCACATGCTTGGGCGTGGAAGAGAGTATAGGCATTATCTCGTTGAGCATCCACGGCGACACATCGCCCGAATATTGCTCGGCATAGAGCGGACGATGCTGCACACTTACGATGAAATCGACGTTTTCATCTACAGCTGCCGCAGCGATGACCTTGCGCACCCACATCTTCTGAGCAGCCGAAGGGTCGTCGGAATCGAGCACGACAAAGAGCGTGCGTCCCACCTGGTAGGCATAGTATGATGCCGTACCGCTGCTGACGCCCGCGTATGACAGCGTGTCGTAACGGTAATGTCCCTTATATCTGCTCAGCTCCGAATCCTCACGATACTCGTGGTTGCCCACGGCAGTCATTGTGGGAAGTGAAGGCGAAACCGACCTCGACTTGAACAGATGTACCGACTCATACAGCTCGCTTCTGCCAGCATCCACCTGGTCGCCTACGTTCATTATGAAACGTATGTTGTCCTCAAACGGCGCGTCGCCGTATTTCTCGGCCACCGTCTTGCGCGCCGCGTTGAGCATCCATTCATAGTCTGAGCGCTCGTTGCGCTGGTGGTCGCCTATCAGCAACACTCGTATCTTATCCATGGAACCCGGCAACGGCATAGTGCGGAAGCGATATGTGGCACTCGTTCCGCCCTTTCCCTCGACACGATAATAATATACAGCGTCGGGCTCAAGATTGTCTATGAGCGCAGAGTTCCAGTAGTATGTGCCGGCGATACGCTTAGAATCGGACACCACAGATGCGTTAAGATTGCTCTCGTCGCTGCCGTATCTCACCACAGAACCGGCATCGTCAGCCGAGCTTTTCCAACTGACACACACAGAATGTGAGGTAGTCATATAGATGTAAGGCACTGTCATGCGTGCCGGTTCACCCGGTTTCACGGTAAGGCGCATTGCACGATAAGTGCCGTCAGACAAAGGAACGTAGTAGATATCGGGCTGTGTACGCTCGACACCATCTATCAGTTTGCTGTCACCCTCGGTTATACTGACCTCAGAAAAACCGGTAATTGTCTTCTGCGCTACGGCAGAATGTACGGAGAACATCAGCATTAAAGCTGACACAACAACATTTCTGTTCATAATAGCATCTGGTTTTTAGTTTAAATATAATATTCCTTTATTGTCGATGGAATCGATAAATAATGCTTCACGATAGGTTTGTAGTGCCTGTATTACACCTGTGTCCATCCGGATATATACACAATCCGCACATAAAGAACACGGTGAATGACAAGAGCATCGGCAAAAAATAAAATCGCTTTTTTAAGGATTGAATATGCCATACCGCAGTATGTCTTTTGCAAAGATAGTGAAAGGTGAGCGCAAAGACAAATAAAAAAACAACGTTTTTTGAATTATGGCTTTGCCGAGCCGCATTCTGTCTTATTCAGAGATAGTGGAAGATGAGCGCAACAGAAAGATAAAAAACACGCCGGAAACACATTGTTCCGGCAAAATAAAACACATGACAATAAACGCTTTATGCCACCCGATTCTGCATAAATATGCAAAACACAAAGTAAAATATTTTGACAAAAGATTTTCTTAAAATAGAAAAGAGAGACGACAAAGTATATGATAAAACTGCATAAATATCCGTCTGTTATGCAAAAGCGGCAATATCGCTTGACGATAAAATGCCGGGCGCGATGCGATAAAGGCCATATCGGGTTGCGAAAGAGTGCATATCATCATGCGAAATGCACCATTTCAGACCATGAAATGGGCTCTTTTGGAGTGCGAAATGGGCTCTTTTGGAAAACAGAAAACATCCTTTTGAGGCACGGAGCGGGTGGTATCTCCGTATATTATTGATTGTCAAGCGATTACGATTCATCTTCATAGCCGGCGTATTTGCGCCCGGAAGAGCAGTCGGTCGCAAATAATCGATTCTCGTGAAGTTGAGGTCCGGACTGCATGAATATTTATACGGGAAAACTGTATAATTATAAGTGATTTACAGACGGGCGCATAAGGCTCTGTAACGCTTGCCGGAGACTGTTAATGAACAGCCGCGCCGACAGGACCGAGGAAACAAAAAACGAGGAAAACGTCTCACGACGCCCTCCCCGTCCTACTGTTAATGTAATATGCTTATTTTACTATTATCTTACGAACTTTTCCGTCAGACATTCTCACGATGTTCACGCCACGTTCCGGAGATGTGAGGCGGCGGCCGTCGATGGCGTAACGCTCGGTCTCGGTGGCCGTAGCGTCAGACCCAGTCTGGTCTATTCCGGTAGGTGTAAGCATCGCTTCGTTGGATAGACTGCTCTCGCCTGAGTCGTAAACTGCGGTCACAGTATAGACAGCATCGGGATGTCCTGCCTCGGTATCGGTGAAGCTGTTGGTGGTAACGAGCTCGTTGTTTATCTTCACATTGTTGCGATAGACATTGTATCCGAGCAGTGTCGAAGCCTCGCAACTACCGTCGTAAGGCGCATATTCGAAGTTGTCTATCATGAGCATGACAACGCGGCGTACGCAACGCACGGCGAAATAGCGCGCGCCTTCTGGCACTGTGAATGTGTATTTTGTCCACGCATCGCTTACCGCAATATGGTCGTCATCGTTCAGTTTGACGAAACTGTCGTGATGATTGTCGGTGGTCGAGTAATATACGTTCATCCATTCAAAGTCGTATGTGGCAGCCTTTGCGTAGAATGTTATCGTCTGCTGACGGCCGTCAAGGCGCGGAGTGATGAGCCAGTCGTCGTTCTCTGCAGGCCAGTCAACCGACGGACAGATGAGCATCTGATGGCTGTCGTTGCTCAACGGCATGAACGCGTCGTCCATATTACCATCAACCCATACACCTGCCTGTTCGAGATTGAACACCTGGAAGGCCATTGGTTCGCCCTCATGCTCATAACTGTTTGGTATGCGGGGTGTAACCATTGTTGTAAATTTGTCTGCATCGTAAACACTCCAATCACCTATATTATCTATGATGAACGGCTCATAATCCTCGAATCCATCGGTGACGGTTTGCATGTCGCCGTGTGCCACAGCTGGGATTGAGGCTGCCGCGTTCCATGTGAGCGTCGCGTGGCCAGGAACACCTGTCGCAGCAAGTCCGCTGACAACCGGCAGATCTGAGGGGCGTACAGATGTATAAAGCGTATCGGAAGCGTTGTTTTCGTCGAATTCATCGGCATCATAAGTTACGATTGCCTGCCATTCGTGGCTGTCGGCAACGGCATCTGCCGGTGTAGCTTTCACCGTATATGTAACGTTTACGGTGTTTGCGGCCTCTACATCGGCACCGTCGGCTGTGGCGACAACCTCTCCGTCGCGCAGGAAATCTACCTTATATCCGCTTGCGACATTACCGCCACGGTTGAATACCGATACACTATATGTGACGTCATCGCCTATGCCGGCACGTTTCTTATCAACCGTGAATGATGTGACGGCAAGGTCGTTGACATATTCAGACTCGTCTATGCTTATGTTGTCAACATACATGTTGCGGTAGGCTCCGGCGTCAGACTCGGCTGTTGCGAGCAGGCCGATGTTCGCGAAAGACGCTTTCTGCTTCGGCAGATTGACTACGCACTGTGTCCATCCGTCCGAATTCTCGTTCTGATAGAACACCGCGTTGTCGATGTTCTGCCACTCACCGCCATCGAAAGATATCTGTACCTGAACGCGGTCGTTCACTTCGCCGTCCCAATCAGGGTCATACCATGGGCTGCGAGCCTTGTAGAACCAGAAACGGAGTACAGGATTTACTGCGCTGGAAAGGTCGATGAGAGGAGACACATATAGTGACTGTGCTCCGTAGTCAGCATATTTTGACTCGGCAACAATCATTCCATTGTCGCTGTCCTGCGACATTACTTCCTCAAATTCGCCCATTTCATCGTCACCGATGGTGTGCCATTCGAAGTCGGCAACAGTTCCGTCTACAAACCAAGGAACTTGTGGTTTCTGGTTGGCGAACGATTCCTTGTAAGGGAACGTAAGCGGAATACCACTCAGAACGGACGAAGAGACAACCGGTTCGCCTGTCAGTCCGGCAGCAACCGGAGTAATGGTGTATGACACGAGAGCCTGACCACGCTCCACGGGCACCTTGTCCGTATAGCTTTCACCCTTGTGTCCGGTGGCAAGAACCATTCCGTCGCGGGCAATGTTGTATGTCATGTTCTCATAATCCACGTATCCACCGTTGACTGAAGAAGCCGGAGCTTTCCACGTAACGGTCACGCTCTTGTCGGCATTGAGCTTTGCCACTGCGTCGGTAACGGCAACAGGAGTGTCATTTCCTACATATACTTTCTGTTCAACAACGGCTCCCTCGCCCTCTGCATTGGCCGCTACGACACGGTAAGTATTGAATCCGTGTTCGGGTTCGGTGTCTTTCCAAGTAAGAGCGGAACCCGGATTGACATCGCTAAATGTCTTTACGGCTGCCTCGCTATCGTTGCGGTAAATGTTTATATCCACGTTTGCAGACAGAGCCTCGTCGGTCGCCGTAACGGCAGGAGCCACAAACGAAAGGTCGGCAGACATAACGCCACGCTCCGCAGGTGCGACATTCAGATTGGTGACAGCACCGGGAACGCCTGCCGAAGCGACGTCTGTTATATATACATTATCTATATCTATGCGGTGCATGTTCGGCTGACTATATGCATAAAAGCCAAGACGATAGTTGCCGTCAGCCTTGACAAACACCTTCAGTGTCTTTGTTCCGGAATCAGATTTTGTTACATTATTATAATCGGCAAGCACTGTCGTGAACGAAGCGGGATCGGTGGATGTGCCGAGAAATACCTTCAGGTTCTCCGGCATAGAATTTATTCCGAGATAAAACTTCAGTTCATAAACTCTTCCGGCAGAAAGATGGAACTCCGGAGAGATGCACCAGTCGTCACCAGGCAGGCCGGTCTGATAGTCCAACATATAGGCCGCCGCACCGTTGAGATATTCCCATGTGCTTCCTCCATTGTTATCAACAAGCGTCCAGCGGGCAAAATCTTCCTCGGTATCGAAGGTCTCTCCAAATACCACATCACCGCTGTCGGCACGGGCACCGGTTGCAGCCACGGCCAGGAATGCCGCGAACAGATGCCTTTTAATAGTAAAGCGTGAAAATCTGTCCATTTGTTTTGAATTTTAATAATTGACGTGACAAAATTACGCCAAATACATTTTAAAACAAACAATCAGCACTACTGCATTTCCACTGCATCGGCAATATCAACCCGTAATATCAGCAAGAAACTCCTGAATACTCATGCCTAGAGGCACACCGAGTTTCTTGCGCAGACGATGACGCGACGATTCGACACTACGGACCTCACGATAGGTCAAAGCGGATATCTCTTTCGTTGACATTCCTATGTGCAGATAGGCACACAGACGCAGGTCTATCTTGCTGAGATTTGGATAACGCTGCGACAGACGATTAAGAAAATCAGGGTGCACTTCGTCGAAATATACTCTGAAATCCTCGCTCACCGGCTTGTCCTCATAGTGGCGGAGAGCATGAATTATGGCGTTGAGACGCGACTTGTCAAAGTTCTTGTTTTTTGCCATTTCATCGCGTACTTCGGTCAGTTCGTCGCAGAGTTTACTATGAAATTCACTTATCGAAGCAAGATCTATGGTATATGTGGTAAGCTGACGGTTCTTGCTGTCGAGCTGGTTGGTCATCTCCCGTTGCTGCCGTTCGTGCTCGCGCTGTTCGTAAAGCAGCAGTCTGTCGCGCTGCAAGTTTATCAAACGGTTCTTGCGACGGTCTGCACGGATGCGCAACAACAACAGGACAATGAGCACGGCAAGTATCACAAGGAATACCGCGACAACAAATACCATGAGTGTCCGACGGCTTGCGATGGTGCGATATATGTCAACCGAGGCTTCCAACCTGCTATTCTGATTCTTCAGACGTTCGGAATCGTAGGCCACGAGGAGCTGACGCAACTGTTCGTCACTATTGTCGTTCCACAACGAGTCTCCGGTTTCCTCATACTTGAGAATATTGTGCAGAGCCTCGATGGAATCGCCAAGAATGAACGATATGTCCGTAAGCTGACGGTAAGAACGAGTCTGTACCGTGAGCGGAGTCTTAGGCAGACAGGTATGAATGAGCTTCACCATATGGCGGGCATCATCATTCTTACCAAGCATAGCCTTGACATAAGCCGTATTGAGCATGGTCTGAAGAATGTCGGAATTGAATCTCAAGCCCTTCTGAAGACGCGAAGCCTTCGACAACTCGGCATCAGCACGTGTGTAATCGCCCAATCCGCAGAACACCTCGGCACGGTTGGTATAAATCAACGACCGTCCGAGCCTGTCGCCTTTCGGTGTATATCGCAAGGCTTCATCCATGTAACGGAACGCTTCCTTATATTTTTTCTGGTTATAAGATATTAGCCCCAGGTTATTATAATTATTGCGTATGTTCGACGAATCCTTCAGATTGATGTTTATCTCAAGCGCACGCAGCAGCAGATCTTTCGCATTGGAATATTGCCGCGCCGAGTAATATATGCCGAAAACCTCATTGCAGAACAGCGCAAGACTACGTTCGTCGGACAACGATTTCGCCCTTTTCATCGCGTCACGATAAAGACGCAGCGCCTTGTCCATATCGCCGAGAGCCATATAATTCTTTGCTTTCAGACCGTTGACGTCCATCAACAGCTTTTGTTCGGAGACCCCGTTATGGAGCATCGACAGACTGTCTGACAGCTGATTCAGCAAGAACAATGCCTTGGCATTCTGTCCATGTTCGGTCAGCGAGAGCGCTTCGCGATAGACAGAACGGCCTTTGTCATGACCGGGAACGGCCATGATTACCGATGGAATGGATAAAAAAAGGATGAAGAAAAAGGCACAGGACAACCCATAACGCGACTGATGGAAGCGCGCCGGGCAATTTTCTGCACGACGGAAAGAACCGCCGCAATGATTTGAAATTATTTTTTCACGAGCGGATTGAAACATTCTCAGATACTCAGAACATACGGCTCACGCGCTTTACTCCTGCGACAAGCGCGTCAATTTCCTCCTTTGTGTTGTACATCGCGAAGGAAGCACGCACCGTACCTTGTATGCCGTAGCGCTGCATGACGGGCTGCGCACAGTGGTGACCGGTGCGGACAGCGATACCGAGACGGTCGAGCAAGGTACCCATATCAAGGTGATGAATCTTTCCTACAAGGAACGAGACAACGGCGTCTTTATGCTCTGACGTGCCGAAAAGCGCGATTTCATCGATAGTACGCATCTGTTCCATGCAATAGGACGTGAGTTCCCGTTCGTGCGCGGAGATATTCTCGATACCTATCTTATTTACATAATCGAGTGCCACAGCGAGTCCGTGAGTAGCTATGTAGTCGGGAGTTCCTGCCTCAAACTTGAACGGTAGGTGTTCGAAAACGGTTTTCTCGAACGACACACTCTCTATCATCTCGCCACCGCCCTGATATGGCGGCATGCTGTCGAGCCATTTTTCTTTACCGTAAAGCACACCGATACCGGTAGGACCATATATCTTATGTCCGCTGAAAGCGAAGAAATCACAGTCCATATCCTGCACATCCACCTTGAAATGAGGCGTACTCTGCGCACCGTCTATAAGCACCGGCACGTCGTGTTCGTGGGCAATCCGTATGATGTCCTTCACTGGATTTACCGTTCCGAGGACGTTGCTCACATGGGCTACACTTACAATCTTAGTGCGCTCATTGAACAAAGCGGCATACGCTTCCATGTCGAGCTCACCCTTATCATTTATCGGTATCACCTTTATAGCGATTCCGCGACGCGCTGCCTGAAGCTGCCACGGCACGATGTTTGAGTGATGTTCCATCATGGAAACGATGATTTCATCGCCCTCCTTCATAAATGCGTCGCAGAAAGAGGATGCCACAAGATTGATGCTCTCGGTAGTTCCGCGGGTGAATATCACCTCCTCAGTCTTGCCGGCATTGATGAAACTACGTACCGTCTCGCGCGCTGCCTCATGCAGTTCGGTAGCCTGCTGCGACAGATAGTGCACCCCACGGTGCACGTTGGCGTTGGCATTGAGATACTCGTGGCGCATGGCGTCGAGCACACAAAGCGGTTTCTGCGTCGTGGCGGCATTGTCGAGATAGACCAAAGGCTTATCATAGACAGTGGTGGAAAGTATCGGAAAATCCTTGCGGATGGTGTTTACATCGTATGCCATGATTTTGTTTTTATGATTGGAACATATTTTATTTGCACAGACGACAGCCCTCGCACTTGCACAATTCGCCGCGGAAGCGTTTCTCCACAAGATAATGCAGACGGTCGCGCAGCGGTTCGAGCGTAATCTTGTCGACCACTTCGTTTATGAAGGCGAACTCGAGCAGCAGACGGGCTTCCTTAACCGAGATACCGCGCTGGCGCATATAGAACAGCGCCGCGTCGTTGAGCTGGCCTACGGTAGAACCGTGAGAGCACTTCACATCGTCGGCATAAATCTCGAGCATAGGCTGAGTGTACATGCGTGCTTCCTTTGTGGCGCACAGGTTGCGGTTGACTTCGTCGGACACTGTCTTCTGAGCACCTTCGCGAACAAGCACCTTTCCTGCGAAAGCACCGGTGGAATGGCCGTCGAGCACATACTTGTAGAGCTCATGACTCGTGCAATGCGACGCCTGATGATCGATGAGAGTGTTGTTGTCGATATGCTGGTTCTTGTCGGCGATGACGAATCCGTTGACGTTACATTCAGCGCCCTGACCGCGAAGAGCAAGCTCCAGACAGTTGCGCGTCACGCCGTTGTGCAGGGTTATGACGTTGTGGCTCACACGGCTGTCTGCCTGCTGATCGATATAGACATTGCTCACACGGTTGTTCAGATGGTGTGTCTCCTCCATGCAATAAAGCTCGAGCGACGCATTGGCTCCGACATAAGCCTCCGTCACCTGAGTGGCGAGGAACCGGCGTTCGTCGGCAGTATGGTCGCAGAAAAGCAGCTTGGCCTCTGCTCCTTCGTCAAGAACGATGAGCACACGGCGGTTGACCATCAGATCGACATCGGCGCGAAGAATGTTTATCACCTGTATGGCGCGCTCCACCTTCACGTTGCGCGGCACATGGACGAGCAGTCCGTCCTGGGCCAACATAGTGTTGAGCGCAGTCACGGCATCGGCATCAGTGCGGGCGATGCGGGCGTAATATCTGGCGATGAAATCGGGATTTTCAGCGGCATAAGCGTTAAGCGAACCAACATACACGCCTTCGGGAAGCGAAGACTTGGGCAGCAGACGGCTATAAAAAGCGTCGTTCACCACGAAATAGAGCGATGTGCTGAGGTTCGGGACATCACAGCGGAAAGCGTCGTAAGGATTCACCGGAATGTCCAGACGGTTGAGATTGAGACCGTAGTCCGGACTGAATATCTCGCTGATGTCGGTGTATTTGTATTTCTCCACCTTACGTGTGGGAAATCCGAGACGGCAAAAGTCGTCGAAGGCCTTATCGCGCACAGCGTTGAGAGCTGCGGCACTATGGCCGAACAACGCGTCGCGTCCCGACTTGTAAAGATCTATATACTGTTTCTCGCTTCCCATAATCACTCCTCTCCGATTTCAGCCTTGATCCAGTCGTAGCCTCTTTCCTCAATTTCCTTAGACAGTTCCGGTCCGGCGGTCTTGACAATGCGACCCTTATAGAGCACGTGAACCACGTCGGGTTTGATGATGTCGAGCAGACGCTCATAGTGGGTTATGACGATCGTACTCGACTCCGGTGTCTTCAGTTTGTTCACACCTTCGGCCACGATGCGCAGCGCATCGACGTCCAGGCCAGAGTCGGTCTCGTCGAGAATGGCGAGCTTCGGTTCGAGCATTGCCATCTGGAATATCTCGTTACGCTTCTTTTCTCCGCCGCTGAATCCCTCGTTCACCGAGCGGCGTGTGAACTTGCTGTCGAGTTCAACAATCTTGCGTTTCTCGTTCATGAGCTTCAGGAAGTCGGCAGTCTTCAACTCCGGCAGCCCCTGATACTTGCGTTTCTCGTTGACGGCGGTCTTCAGGAAGTTGGTCATCGACACACCCGGTATTTCCACAGGATACTGGAACGAAAGGAATATTCCTTCGTTGGCGCGCTCCTCCGGCTTCATCTCCAGCAGGTTCTTGCCGTTGAAGAAGGCCGTGCCGGCGGTCACCTCATAGAGCGGATTGCCCGTAAGCACCGCACTGAGAGTGGATTTTCCCGAACCGTTTGGGCCCATTATGGCGTGTGTTTCGCCGTCCTTTATCGTAAGGTTGATACCTTTCAATATTTCTTTATCGCCTATTTTGGCATGCAAGTCTTTTATCTCTAACATAACTGTTTGTATTTCTGACGTAAGTGTTTAATAATTATCCAAATTTAATTTTACCTTTTTGCTGCCTCCGCTACGCTCTATCCCCAATATGGAATCGAGCAAACCACTGAAATCGCTGCCCGTGAAGCGGAACGGGAACGAAGCTTTCAGTCCAGCCGAAAAGGCATGGCGGTGCATCGGGGAGCGCACGGCATAGGTCTGTCCGTCACCGTTGTATTTTGTCTCTGTCGTGGTACGGCCGTCAATAGCGAAACGGAAACCGTAGTCAAGTTCCACAGCCAGACACGAGAAGAAATAGACATCGAGCCCGACAGATGGCGCCACGCTCAACAACGGACAGCTGACGCGATAGTTCCGCTCATAGTTTTGCGAGCCGGACATACTCATTGTTCCCGACGACTTACGTCCTGCCACATTCCAATAGGTGCCTGCTCCGAGGTATGGTTGCAGCGGACTGCTGGGCGAAAGAAAATACCATCTGCCACCGAACATTATCTGCGATAACTCCGCGGACACGTCACCCGCAAAGAAATCCATCGTCTCCTGATCATAACCGCCCACAAGCGAGAAACCTGTATGCGGTATGAAATATTCGAGATGTGCCGAGAAATTCGGTCCTCCACCCGATCTTATCGGGTCATATTGCTTTGATGGCGTCTCGTTGAGCGATACGACCGGCTTCACCGGACTTATCCTTATATCGAAGGCCCAACGTCTTGTGACATCGTCCTGCGCCCTCATGTCGGAGGCAACCATACACATAACGAGTATCAAAACAGCAGCACCTGTTATTCTCATATTGAAAATCGTTTTACGGTAATATAGAATATGTATCAGCCCACGGTGCCCTCAAGCGATACACTGAGCAGCTTCTGGGCCTCGACAGCGAACTCCATAGGCAGCTTGTTGAGCACTTCCTTGGCGTAGCCGTTCACGATCAGTCCGATGGCATGCTCGGTAGAGATGCCTCGCTGATTGCAGTAGAACAGCTGGTCCTCGCTTATCTTGCTCGTCGTGGCCTCGTGTTCCACCACCGCCGTGTCGTTGTGTATGTCCATGTAAGGGAAAGTATGCGCGCCACACTCGCTTCCGAGCAGCAGGCTGTCGCACGAGCTGTAGTTGCGGGCATTGTCGGCTCCCGAGGTGGCTCTCACCAGTCCGCGGTAAGAATTCTGGCTGTGTCCGGCGCTGATGCCCTTGCTTATGATTGTGCTGCGGGTGTTCTTGCCCATGTGTATCATCTTTGTGCCGGTGTCGGCCTGCTGATAATGGTTTGTCACAGCCACACTGTAGAATTCGGCCTGCGAGTTGTCGCCGCGCAGTACGCACGACGGATACTTCCACGTTATAGCCGAACCGGTCTCCACCTGTGTCCACGACAGCTTGGAGTTTACGCCGCGCAGGTCGCCGCGTTTGGTCACAAGGTTGTACACACCGCCGCGTCCGTTCTCGTCACCCGGATACCAGTTCTGTACGGTTGAGTATTTCACCTCGGCGTTGTCCTTCACCACTATCTCCACGATTGCGGCGTGCAGTTGGTTCTCGTCGCGCATCGGGGCGGTGCATCCTTCGAGATACGACACGTAGGATGAGTCGTCGGCCACTATCAGTGTGCGCTCAAACTGACCCGTATTGCGAGCGTTGATGCGGAAATACGAGCTCAGCTCCATCGGACAGCGCACGCCTTTGGGGATATATACAAACGAGCCGTCGCTGAACACAGCGCTGTTGAGCGCTGCGAAGAAGTTGTCGCGATAGGGCACTACAGAACCGAGATACTCGCGAACGAGGTCGGGATGATTCTTTATGGCGTCGCCTATCGAACAGAATATGATGCCCTTCTCGGCCAGTTTCTCCTTGAACGTGGTCTTCACCGACACCGAGTCCATGATGGCATCCACGGCCACTCCGCTCAGCGCAAGACGCTCCTCGAGCGGAATGCCCAGCTTGTCGAACGTCTTCATCAGCTCCGGGTCTATCTCCTTCTTGCCATCATCCTTCTTCTTTGCCATCGGGTCGGCATAATAGGAAATGGCCTGATAGTCTATCTCCGGCAGATGGAGATGTCCCCACGACGGCTGCTTCTGTGTCTTCCAGAACTCAAATGCCTTGAGGCGGAAGTCGAGCATCCAGTCTGGTTCGCCCTTCTTCTGCGAGATGAGACGCACCACGTCCTCGTTAAGTCCTTTGTCTATTATATCCGTATGTACGTCAGTGGTGAAGCCGAAAGCATATTTCTGTTCGGCCACCTTGCGCACAAATTCATTCTGATTGTTATTATTGCTATCCATCTTTTTACACGGCCGGTCGCGGAAACCTTCCCTTCCGGCATTTGTTTATATTTTTGCAAAGATAATAAAAAATAAATACTGTGCACAAGTATTTCAATAAAAATCAATATGTTGGCGGATTGTCTGGCAGGACACCGGAACAAGGCACAATGCAAACGGACTTATGCAGGTAAGCCGATGATGACAGGAAGAACTACGAAAAAGGAATTAACCAAAACCGACAACGCGGGTTGAGCTTTGTCGAGATATTTCCGATGTAATGCGATGACGCAGGGAACGCGGTTTCTCTGGCGCACGTGTATTCTAAAATTCCCGATTTCCGGGAAATTATTGTCAAGGTCTGTCACTTTCCTTTCAATACATTTATGCAAAAACAACCGATTTCAACGGCATTTTATGACGTATGATACCCGTTGGGAGAAACGGCATCTTAATTGTTATCGTAAACGATTATAACACCCGACGGACAGCTGTCGAGACCATCCGAAACACGTGATAAGGACACAACGACGCGCAGTCAGAGTGAGTCAATAAGTCGGTCCATACGGCTGACACGCTCAAGAAATGTCTTCCTGAGGTTTTCTGAAGACGAACGGAAGGTTACGAACGTGTCGAAACGGGCAGGATCGAGCGATGCCCACATGTGCTCATCGGCAATGGCTGAAGATTCAATCGTCGCGCGCCAGCAGTCAAAACGGGCGATTATATCGGGGATATGTGGTTTCAACGCTTGCCAACGGCGCTTCACGACGGCAACAAACTCAGGGTCGGAAAGCAGTCGGTCGTACCACAGCGCGTTGCGGTTGTACAGGCTGTCGGTGGTGAGCAGGCGCACATCTGTACGGTTGAGCCGCGAGGGACGCAGGTCGCCGCCGTCGTCAAGCCCCACGGTGATGAAAGCGAGATCGAAATCCCAGACAGGTCCTGCCGTCAGTCTGCCGCCTTCGTCGCAATACATATAGCAGCTGCACGGTCCGTTCGGCTCGGCGTTCTGCGCTATCTCGTGCACCAGCCACCCGTCGGCGAACGATTCGGCATCGATATATCTATTGTATATCTCGCGCATGTCGGGATGCGGAGAATAGAGCTTTTGCTCGATTTCATCGAACATACGGCGTGCTTTTTCCTTCATAGCGTCGGTCAAAGGGTCGGGCGACTTGATGTTGACAGGCAGATGGCGATGCGCCGTGAAGAAGCGAGGGTCGCCGTCGTCGTATCTGTCGAGCTCGAAAAGAAATCCTTTATTTTCATCGATTTCAACGCGGCCGCGCGCAACTCTCACCTGTTCGCACAGCAGATAGAGACCTTGCGGCCGTCCGTTGAGCACCACGTCCACCGGCCGGCAGTCGGGAGTCCAGGCGAGCGACGTATGGCGTGCCACCTCAAGGGCAAGCATGTTGCGCAGCTGACTGTGGTCCATGAAATTGGCAAGCAGAGCCCAACGCTTGCCGGGAGCCATTCCGAGAATGGAATGACGGCCGTCGAGTTTTATGGCGTATGGCTTCTTCGGCTTGGCAAACGTGGAATGTCCGCGACCCTTGACATCAACGTTATGAGAGCGAAAATCCACGGTTCCATCGGGTCTGACAATCCTCATGCGGCAGTCTTTCGTCCAGATGTCGCGCGAAGTTATGGCCGACGAGTCGGGCGTGTCGATGTATATCACGGGCAGACCTCCGGCTTTTGGCTGAGCTGTCTGCGCCGAAACAACGGCCGGAATAAGGCACACGAATGCCGTAAAGATTGCGCGTGGGACACGCATTAAGTTTGTTCCGAATATTTTCATCCCTTACGCCTGCTTTACGTTTATGAGTTTTGAGGTGTCGTAGCCACGGGTGCGGAGGTCTGAGAGAATTTTCTGCATCGTCTCGTCGGGCAGACTGCTCGTGCGGCTCATTATCCAAAGATAGTCGGGCGAGCTGCTCCCTATGACCACATAGCTGTAGTCTGTTGCCATGTCGAGCACGTAGTAGTCGGCATAAAACCACAGGAAGAACGACACCTTCAGCTTTCCAGGCTCGATGGAATCGGGCAATTTTGCCTTTCCCTTGATGATTTTGTGAATGCCTTTGAGATAACCGTCGTTGACCACGACAATCCTCCCGTCAGGCTTCAGCGTGTATGTGGCCGTGACGTGAGTCATGTTGCGCTCGAACAAATGGTCGTAGCGCGCTATCTCGTACCACATACCCATGAAACGGTTCAAATCCAGCGATTTCACCGTAGTATTGTCAATCGAGGCTGTATCATTCTCCTTTCTGCCAAGTCCGACCATTTTCAGGAGCTTAAAAAATAATCCGTTCATAAGCTAATATCTTTTTTCGTTATGCTCAATTATTATTGTTCAACGCTGAGTATCGTCCGAAAAGGGACGAAGCATATAGCGTATAATGTCTTTAACCGCATCAACAATATACAGAATCCTATATTGTACAAATATAGCAAGAGGCGAGTGCAGAGACAAAACGAAAAAGCTCCGGTTTTTCGTTTTGCGCTTTGCCGAGCCGAATCCTATATTCTACAAATATAGCGAGAGGCGAGTGCAGAGACAAAACGGAAAAGCTCCGGTTTTTCGTTTTGCGCTTTACCGAGCCGAATCCTATATTCTACAAATATATGAAAAATTTCTCTCATACCGAAATAAGCTACATGAAAGGAAGGTATTACAATTTTATGACACAACTAATAAATATTTAGGAGCAAACAAAAAAGCCCTTCTCTGCATCGTGGAAATTTCAAAGCAGGAGTTTTTTGCCATCTTCATACAACCAAATATAAACTCCAAGGAAAATGATTTCATCCATTAGATGGTGCCGATCGACGTAAAACTCACTTACCGGACGTGAGCTATAACCATTGACAGTCCATTTATCCGCTTTATAATAAATTCACCCGGTCACGACCGGTAATTATTCATCGCATAAGCGACATATACTCATAATGCCTTTACTTCCACATAACATCAGCGTTTTTGATGAAAACCAGAAGAACATACTTACAATTTTTCTTGACTAAATTTTGACAAAATAAATTCGCAAAAGAGGTGTAAATGAATGTTAAATCGAATTCTATAAAGCCCATTTCTTACTGAACAGCCTTTTGATATACCCTATACCGTAGTCCGAAAAAGTACGTTCGGCGTTCCAATAATGCCCATTTCATCATGCAATAAAGCCTATTTCAGAGGCCGAAAAGCACCATATCGCACCCTAAAATAGGCCATTTCGCATGCCGAAATGGTGCTTTTCGCAATGAAAGGAAATGCGCCATAAACACAAGTTACTGATATTCAACACTTTATAAAAACCTCTCATAATTCGCGTATTTGCGCCCGAAGACGACTCAGCCCGCAAATACTCGCTTATTTTTCGGGGTAGAACAGGAAACTAAGGCGGAAAAATCAAAATCCGGTTACGATTCGAAAGTGGGACATATAGGTTTATTACAGCAGAAAGGAAAGAACCTGATGCGGGTATGAGAGAAATATTTTTCCGCATCAAATCCTCGGTATCCATATTGAGATATATCACAATTGAATTTCCATAGTGCCGGTCTTGCTGCCTGACGAGATCTACGGCTCATTCTCCCGATGAAATGGTTGATTTTGGGAATTATGAACATAAAAACACCGGAAAAGCAATCCATAAGGATGCTTTCCCGGCGGAAGCATGATGATATTAAGAATTTAAATATGTACTTTAAGGAGCCCCGTATCAGAGCTTCTGCTGTACTTCAATCTCTGTGAATGTCTCGAGGATATCGCCCACCTGTATGTCATTGAAGTTGACAAGGCTGATACCACACTCGAAGTTGGCCGCAACCTCTTTCACGTCGTCCTTGTAACGCTTCAGGGCATTGATGTCTGCGGTATGAACCACGATTCCGTCGCGTACGACACGTGCGCGGTCGCTGCGGTGAACCTTTCCTTCTGTGACATAAGCACCGGCAACGGTTCCCACCTTTGATATCTTGTAAACCTCGCGAACTTCGGCCTGACCGGTCACAACTTCCTTCTTCACCTTGTCGAGCATACCCTCCATGGCCGACTTGACATCGTCGATGGCGTCGTAGATCACCGAATATGTGTTGATTTCGACACCGTCCTGCTCGGCCTGTTTGCGTGCCGCTGCCGACGGACGAACCTGGAAGCCGACGATGATGGCGTCGGATGCGTCGGCCAGAGTGACATCGCTTTCGGATATCTGACCCACAGCCTTGTAGATGACATCAACCTTGATCTTCTCTGTAGAGAGCTTGATGAACGAGTCGCTGAGCGCCTCGATACTTCCGTCGGTGTCTCCCTTGACGATGATGTTGAGCTCCTTGAACGAACCGAGGGCGATGCGGTGGCTGATGTCGGAGAGCGTAAGACGCTTCTGTGTGCGCAGGCCCTGCTCACGCTGGAGCTGCAGACGCTTGTTGGCGATGTCGCGTGCTTCCTGCTCGGTGTCGAGAACGTGGAACGTGTCACCGGCTGTCGGCGCGCCGTTCAGACCGAGGATGATGGCCGGCTCGGCCGGTCCTGCGCTCTCTATGCGGCTGTTACGCTCGTTGAACATGGCCTTGATACGTCCGTAGTTGGTACCGGCGATGACGTTGTCGCCCACTCTCAGCGTACCGTTAGACACGAGTACGGTGGAAACATATCCACGTCCCTTGTCGAGTGAGGACTCGATGATTGAACCAGTTGCCTTGCGTGCAGGATTTGCCTTGAGGTCGAGCATCTCGGCTTCGAGCAATACTTTCTCGAGCAGTTCCTTCACTCCCATACCCTTCTTGGCGCTTATCTCCTGGCACTGATACTTTCCGCCCCACTCCTCTACGAGCAGGTTCATGTTGGCAAGGTCCTCACGTATTCTGTCGGGATTTGCTCCCGGTTTATCAATCTTGTTGATGGCAAACACCATCGGCACATTTGCGGCCTGTGCGTGTGCGATTGCCTCCTTTGTGGTAGGCATCACACTGTCGTCGGCTGCGATGATGATGATGGCAATATCGGTAACCTGAGCACCACGTGCACGCATGGCAGTGAAGGCCTCGTGTCCCGGAGTATCGAGGAAGGTTATGCGTCGTCCGTCCTCCAGTTTCACGTTGTATGCACCGATGTGCTGTGTGATACCGCCCGCCTCACCGGCGATGACGTTTGTCTTGCGTATGTAGTCGAGCAACGAGGTCTTACCATGATCGACGTGACCCATGACCGTAACGATTGGCGCACGCGGCACGAGGTCGTTCTCGTCGTCCTCCACCTCGGTGATGGCTTCCTGCACCTCAGCGCTCACATACTCTGTCTTGAAGCCGAACTCCTCGGCCACGAGGTTGATGGTCTCGGCATCCAGACGCTGGTTGATGGACACCATTATGCCGACAGTCATGAGAGTTCCGATGACCTGGTTGACAGATATGTTCATCATGTTTGCAAGTTCGCTCACGGTGACATACTCTGTCAGCTTGAGCACCTTGCTCTCCTTGCGCTCCTCGAGACGCTCCTCGTTGAGTTTCTCCTGCACAGCCTCGCGCTTCTCCTTACGGTACTTGGCGCCTTTCTTGTTCTGGTTCTGCTTGTTGGTAAGCCTTGCAAGCGTCTCCTTAACCTGGCGTGCAACGTCCTCCTCGTTCACCTCGATGGGCTTATGGTTGCGGTTCTTGTTCTTCTTTTTCTTTCCGGCGCCGGCCTTGTTGTCGGCAGCGCGCTGCATGTCCTGCTGAGATGCGGCGTTGATGTCCACTCTCACCTTATTGATGCGCTCGCGTTTCTTCTTCTCGCCACGCTGCTGCATCACTTTCTCCTCACGCTCCTTGCGTTTCTCCTCTTTTGTCTTTTTCTTCGGACGTGTGCTCTGGTTGAGCGAGTCGAGATCTATTCGTCCAAGCACATTCACCTTGGGAGCGTTCAGTATTTTCTTTTCACTCTTTGTCGTGAATATGGTAGCAGAACTCTTTGCGTTGTCCTTCACTGTCTGTTTTTCCGGTTCCTCTTTCTTCTCCGGCTCAACATTCTTAACTTCCGGAGTTACATTTACGGCAGTGTTTTCCGTCTTTGCTTTTTCAATCACGTTGTCGGTATTATTGTTTTTGTTTTCTTCAGCGGGTGCATCAGCGGCAGCCGGTTTGTTCTCTGCTGCCGGAGCATCAACGGTTTTGATTACTTCAGCTTTTGCAGCTTCAACGGATTTCACCTGACTGACGGCAGCAGCCTGTGTCTCCTTTGTCTTTTCAGCATCAGGCACAGAGTTGTTCTTCGCAGCACCATGCTTGTTGATGCTGTCGAGATCTATTTTGCCCAATGGCTTATACTGCTGCTGTTTAGCAGCCGACAGAAGTTTCTCCGCGCGGTGTTCTTTCGATTCCTGCGAACGTTTTTTCTCCTTAGGCTTCTTCAACAGAAGCTTCTCGGCCTGCGTTCTGACCTCTTTGTCCTGCTGGAACTCACGCATGAGAGCCTGATACTGCTCATCGTTGAGCTTAAAGCTCGGTTCCGGCTTCACCTCGCCCAGTTCACTTCTTTTTTCAAGGAACTCCACTGCCGTCTGGAGTCCGATATTCAACTCACGTAATGCTTTATTTAACCTGATGCTCATATTTTATTGTTTCATAATGCATACGGCGCGACGCCTTAAGCGACTGAGCGCGGACGATGCATTTCTCTGTTCTTTCTTTTATTATTGGTAAACTAATCAAACTGTATCGTAAGCACAAGGCGCAGCCCGCAAATGAAGCGGACCACGCTTTGTCTCATTATCCTTCAAACTCGGCCCTGAGCACTTTGAGCACGTTGTCAACGGTCTCTTCCTCAAGGTCGGCCTTCTCGACGAGCATCTCGCGCGGTGCATTGAGCACGGCTTTCGCAGTGTCAAGTCCGATACCCTTGATGGCATCGATGACCCACTGGTCTATTTCGTCGCCGAATTCGTCGAGATAGATATCCTCGTCGGCCTCGTTGTCGTCGATCTCTCTGAATACGTCGATGGTGTATTCGGTGAGCATCGAGGCAAGTTTGATGTTGAGTCCGCCACGTCCGATGGCAAGGCTCACCTCCTCAGGTTTGAGGAACACCTCAGCCTTGTGGTTCTCCTCATCGATGTTGATGCTCGAAACCTTTGCAGGACTGAGCGCACGCTGGATGAAGAGTTTGGTGTTGGCTGTATAGTTGATGACGTCGATGTTCTCGTTGCACAGTTCGCGCACGATGCCGTGCACACGGCTTCCCTTCACTCCCACGCAGGCTCCTACAGGGTCGATGCGCTCGTCGTAGCTCTCGACAGCTATCTTCGCTCTCTCGCCCGGCATGCGTGCTATCTTCTTGATGGATATCAGTCCGTCGGCAATCTCGGGCACCTCAGCCTCGAGCAGACGCTGCAGGAAGACAGGACTTGTACGCGAGAGGATGATCTTCGGGTTGTTGTTCTCGTTGTCCACACGATGGATGACGGCTCTGATGGTCTCGCCCTTGTGATAGACATCGCTCGGTATCTGCTCCATCTTGGGCAGTATGAGCTCGTTGTTCTCGTCGTCAACCACGAGCACCTCGCGCTTCCATACCTGATATACCTCGCCGGCGATTATCTGTCCTACGCGGTCTTTATATTTGTTGTAAAGCGAATCGTGCTCCAGTTCGAGAATCTTGGAAGCCAGAGTCTGTCGAAGATTGAGGATGGCGCGGCGTCCGAACTTAGTAAAATCGACACGCTCGGAAACGTCCTCTCCCACCTCATAGTCGGGCTCTATCTTCCTTGCCTCGGTCAGGGAGATCTGTTTGTTGTCATCCTCCACCTCACCGTCGGCCACAACCACACGGTTGCGGTATATCTCGAAGTCGCCCTTGTCAGGATTGACAATGACATCGAAGTTCTCGTCACTGCCGAATATTTTGGCAAGAACGTTGCGGAAGCTCTCCTCAAGCACGCTCACCAACGTAGTACGGTCTATGTTTTTCGTCTCCTTGAATTCCTTGAAAGAGTCGAACATACTTACGACCGGTTCTTTTTTCAATGCTGCCATAGCTCTATTTGAAGTTTATTAAGTATTTTGTATATTTCACCTTGTCCATATCGTACGTGTGATCCACGTCCATCGTCTGCAGACGTTTCTTGCCCTCCACCTTCACTTTCTCGGACACAGTCACAACGAACGTGTTGCCATCAACGCTTTTCAGCACGCCTTTGACCTTCTTGCCGTCGCCGTCGAGCACCTCGACTTCCTTGCCCACAAAGCACTCATACTGCTGTGGTACCTTGAACGGCTGGCCCAGTCCGGCAGAACCTACCTCAAGCTCGTAATCCTCCTCGTCGCGACTGAGATGGGCCTCTATGAACCGGCTCAGCTCCACGCAGTCCTCGATCCACACACCGTCGGCATGGTCTATTTCCACCACGATTTTATCATCCGGGCTGACTTCAACATCGACAAGAAAATAGTCCTTGTCCTCCAGCCACTGTTCTACAATACCTTTTACGACGTTTTTGTCTATCATATATCATTGATTAAATAAAATGAGGAGCTCTGTGTCGGAGCCCCTCATTCCTCTGAATGCTGCAAATTTACGAATTATTCCGCATGTGCACAAATATTTCACGCCTTTTCTGCAAAAGCCTTGCAAATTAATTCACTATCAGACACGCAGTTGCAGAGTCTGAGCCATAAAAATGTGAAAGCACCTCTCGCAGTGCCGGATGCTTATGACGACGAGCAGGTCAACAGATAGCTGCAATCCGTGGAAAACAGTATTGCGATGCGGCAAAGGATTTATGACCACGAACAACACGAATGTTCCGGATTCGCACTAATAGTCTTACAATCAGCCATATATACATAACAACGTGGCAACTCAGCCTCAACAACCTTGCAAAAAAAGGCTTTCCGATCATGCAAAACGGGCATTAATACATCATCTAATGTGACTTATGACTCATATACCGTCTGCGTTTCTTAACTGAAAACATGTATCCTAAAATGATAGAAAGAGAATAGGACAAAGAGCACGCAAAGAAATGTTCATCATGATCACCAATAATTCCACCCAATCTATATAACGTAATAATATCGAATATGAGGATTTCAAGTATGCATAAACACATTATAATCCATTTGATTACACTTAGTGTTCCACCCCGCATATTATTGTAATAGTTTATCAGTACATATAAAACAGCTACACTGACAATAGGCATAAACACAATGACGTATAATAAATCTCTTTCATAATAACTTTTAGGAATACAAAAAGTAATACATGATAAAAGTATTAATACTGCAAGAATCATTCCTACTTTACGCACAGCTCCATCATATGAGCCTGTAGACTTATACGATATAGAATGATTATACATTACGTATGAACTGCTACTTACTTTATTATTCATAGAGAGCATATATCCTGATATAAAAGAAATATATAAAGTCCACAAGTGACAAACAGACAGCAACGGCATGTCTTGATAAAAAGGCTCTATACTAAATAAGAAAAGAATGAAATATACGTCACACAGTACAATTATCCATTTAATAACGCCCCATATCCAACGGTTTATCGCATAATTATATTTCATCAATAATGATACTATATAAGTACCAACTATCGGACAGAGTACTACAATAAAAAAGATTAATGCCTCATATTCTAAGCTCAAGAATTCTGGCAAGCCTAAAGGTTTTGGTATAGAAACGGGGTCTAGTGTTTCTATATTAAAGTAAGGAAACAGTTTTAGTAAAGAAAGGATTGCTCCTACAATAAATAAAACCATCCAACGTATGGATGTGGATTTTCTCATTTTTGACTTTACATACGGTTTCGATGCACTATCCTCGATTTTCACATTATGATTAATAACATCTGGTATTATTTCATCATCTGCATCCGGTAATGTATTATCATCACCATTACGAAGCATAGAAATAAAGTCTTTTACACTTGCACAACGCTTACTTCGCACCGGATTCATGGCTGATTCCACGGCCTTGATGACACTGGTGCTGACTCCATGCTTCTTCAACAAGCCATAAGGGAATCCGTCGTTCAGTATCGATGATGCTTCCGGAGGACGTTGGCCTGTAAGCATCTTGAACATAGTTGCACCGAGAGCATATACATCCATAGTCACAGGGAAACCTTTACCATCATGATAATCCGCCTGCTCTATAGGGGCATATCCGGGTGTACCCGACCCAACATTTGTGCTTGACTCAGGTTCTCCATTATTATCGTACTGCTTAGACAGCCCAAAGTCTATCAAAACCGGCGTACCATCCCTGCGCATCATAATGTTAGAAGGCTTCAGATCAAGATGTAATATTCCCTTAGAATGCATAAAGGCGAGAGCCGAACCTATCTTTGTACAGAGGGCAACTGCCGTGTTTTCATTAAGTGGGCCGTGCTCATCTATATAATTATTAAGGCTGCCGCCATCAATATATTCCATGACATAATAGGCCGTGGAATTTGCTTCGAACATCTCTACTACCTTTACAATGTCAGGATGGTTCAGCATTGAGAGATTAAGAGCCTCACGCTTGAACTTGCGTTTGTAGTCTTCGTAGATGCCATGCTTGCTTCCGCTTGTGACAGAAGTGCCGTCACGGCCATTGATATCACGCATGAAGAACTCCTTGATAGCCACACGCGTACCTGTATTAAGCGAGCCGAGCTCGCCAGACATCCTCGCTGAAGCCAGATAAGTGATGCCGAACGAGCCCTGACCGAGCACACCCTCAATGTAATAATCATACGACTTGCCTTTCAACAGGCAGCCCTTACTGAGTGTATAATACGTAGATTCCTGTTTATTCATTTCGTTTTTTTATTACCCACCTTTTCTTTCAGATAATTCAACTTCTTTTGCATTCCGCTGACACCGGCATTTTCTTCACCATTGTTTTTTCCTTCCACTTCATTTGCGTTTTCGGTTTCATCAGTCTTTGAAGGAGAAGGCTTTTGCTCTGGAGTGACAGGAGTGGCAGGAGCAGTGGTCTTATTTGGTGCGGTGGAAGCAGCGTCAGTTGGATTCGTAGGTTTCTTTCCGTCAGGCTTACCTGTCTGTTCTGTTTCCGGTGCAGGCGTTGCAGGGGCAGCATCAGGGACTTCGGAGGCAGGTTTTACTCTCCTTGCTGGAGTGGATTGTTTCTGAGGTCTCGGAGCTGGCGCTACAGTTTCAATGTCGAGTTTTTGAGGTTTGTCATCGTCATCCTTTCCGGATGTAAAATAATACACGGCAGCAACAATCACCACAATCAGCAATACCAAGACTATGAATGCAGACAATACGCCTTTCTTACGGCGCACATCAGTAGCACGTACATTCTCTTTTCTTTCTTCACATTCAGATGTGTCATCTTCTGTCGTAGAGGTATCATTATCCGGCAGTTCCGCATTATCATCAGCCTCATCGACATTATCGTTGTCGATCGTCGGTTCGTTGTCATCACCATCCTCAATCTCTGCCATGAAAGGTTCCGGCGTCTTTGACGTTTTCTCTGTGCCTGACGGTACACCACTGACATCAAGTATGTGCACGATAACAGCCGTATGGTTGTCACGATTACGCGATGTGGCCATAGTGAGCACCTTAACTTTATTATCATCGTCACCCGTTTTTTCAGAGAAGTTGAAGCGGATATTGTCGTCCTCCATCTGTTCTAACATACCATCCGTACACATATAGAAATAATCGCCGGGACGTATGTCTGACGAATGATATATATCCGCTTTGGGGCGTCGCTCCATATGCGGCTGCATGGCACGCGTTATGATATTCTTCTGTTTTGAGGTGCGTGCCTCCTCAGGCGTAAGCTCACCTATCTTCACAAGATCATTGACGAGCGAATGATCCTCGGTACGGAACAGTATTTTGGTATCGTCAATATCTTTTCCAGGACGTATATGATAGACCCGACTGTCACCCATGTGCGCAATAGTGCATCCGTCGGCATGAAGTTTGAGAAACGTCATGGTAGTACCCATCTTACGTCCTGTGGTGTCGGTCGTGTCTTTTTCGTCAAGAGCCTCGTATGCGTCAGTCAAAGCCTGGTAGAATTGCTCGTCACTGAATTCTCCCTCAGCATCAGGAACATTCGTAAACACTGATTTACTGATTGCCTGGCACACCGTAGAGCTTGCGACCTCTCCGGCCTCATGGCCGCCCATTCCGTCGCAAAGCACAAACAAGCGGTCACTATCCTTCTGTTGTCCAGGAGCCGGAAATACGGAATCCTCCTGATTGGCACGCTGACCTATCTCACTTATTATATATACCTTCAGCTTGTATTTCATAATGTTGAAGTTTTTTCATAAAACCTGTGTAGCTTCAGGATCAGGAATCCTGAAATAAATCTCCTCATCTGGCAAGAGCAAGTGATCGCCGTCAGCAAGCACGACACAGTCACCATACTCAAGTTTGACATCATTGATAAATGTGTCGTTCACTTTCTGCTTATAAAGCGAAGCACAATGAACATATCCTTTACCTGCTACATACTTCACGTCTATTACCAGATGCTCACGGCTCATGCGGCGTCCTTCACCAGTGTTTATCTGTATGTCTGCGGTAGAGGCTTGAGCCTGACGTCCGATTACATTGCGTCCGGCTTTAAGCCTGTATTCCTTATTTACTGACGAAAGTTTCAATACACCTATCCCATTCTTATTGTCTTTTCCGTATATAGTATGTTCTTTTTCGTCAGTACTGCCTTTAGAAAAATCGGTTTCTGTCTTTTCCGGATACGTAGTATCCTCATGATCATTTTTAACCGCACTTTTGAAAGACGTAAACGGAGCTTTACACTTGCACACAGGGCACGTTAAGTTCTTTTTCTCTATGCCCGGTATGTTTTTCACTGAAAGCGGAGTACCGCAGAACGGACACTTTATAATCAATTTGCTTTCTCCCTGTAACATAATTATTCTGATTTTTTATTATTTCCATTTCATAACAGGCATACTGTCGGAGAAACGTCCCCACATCACAGGATGCTGCTTATTGCCAGAAATTCTGGTCACACCCGAGCTGACATAATTAAAAAGTTCTTTCGCTGTAATGATTCGGTCACGATTGGCATCAGCTTCTCCACGCAGTCCACGCTGCAGATAAGTTGTGAAAAAACCGTTACTCATTCCCCTGCGTTCTATGGAAGTCTCACCGCTGCGCGATGACAGGAAAAGCATCACACTGGCTTTTCTGGCCGAAGCGACAGACCCACTCGTGTTACGTCTGCCATTCCTTATTTTGCCGGAGAAGCATGCATCGGCGAAAATCATCTTGTTGCGGCACCTGCTGACAGCCATTCCTCTACGAACAAAAGAATAGTCCATCTCACCGTCGTAAGCTAAAAAGCCTCCCGGATAGCCATGTCCGCTGAAGAAGAAGACCACTATGTCATTAGTCCCGGCACGCGAAAACACCTTACGCATGGCCTTTACTATGTTACTCTTTGTAGCCTTATTATTGAGCAGCTGGCTGAAAACCACACTTGTGTTCTTGCGATACAGCTGTGTGATAGTGCGGGCATCGGCAGTCGGCAGATTAAGATCTATTTTCTGCCCCGGATAATCGGAGATGCCTACCGAGACCAGATATACCTTGGCCGGCACCTCCGCTACGAGCATCAACAGGACAGTCAGCACAGAGATAAATTTAACTTTAAGCGCCATATGTCATTCCATCATTAATATCTCCGCCCATTCCGTCATCGGCATTCATATCAGGATTACAATCATGCAGGCCACCGAGCTGATCAACAGTTATTCCATGAGCAGATATGTCTATTACTTCGTTGTCAGTAATCGTGCCGTTATTATCGACATCGGCAACCATCACATCGAACGCCTGGTCGTTATCTACATCGACAAGCACCACCTGCTGATCACCGACAAGCATTCCGCCGATATTCGCGCCGGTCTCATCGTCGTGAATTACTCCAAGCACTTCCACCTCAGGATCATCAACATCCACAACATCTGATGCATCCACCAAGTGCGGATCATTACCGCCGGCCGGCTCCACTTCGGCAACATCTTCTTGCGCATAAGGTTCGTCTGCGGGACCGTCAACCGTTACCTCTACATCATCAGTATCCACATCAGAAGCGACCGAGGCCGTAACATCATCCGAGTCCTCCGGAGTCCAGTTGAAATGGCTTCCATATTCTTCGCGCTCCGCCTCTGACATAGAGTTCCATTCGTCATCCGTATATGTTGAATAGATATACCCATGCCACTCGAACACGCCGCCAGAGCCCACTTCTTCACGTGCAGCATTAAACGCATCAGTGAAAGACATGTCGTCATTAACACTTGTAGCGACAGGCACTTCACCGTCGGTCCATTCCGGATGCTGGATTTCCTGTTGCGCTTCTACCGGTTCGCTGCTTGAGCTAAGCACGGTCGTAGCAGCTCCGAGCACTATGCCGGCACCGGCGCCGGCTGCCACTTTACCCCATACAGACTTTCCCGAAGACTTTGACGCCATATGATTATCTACACCGGCATTGTTTTTATCAGAGTAAGAACCGTTATCGGCTGGTTTACTGTTCTGAGACTTTGTCGAAACATTCTCATCGTATATTGTATCCTCGTTGTTCATAATCGAATGTTTTTTTATTGTTAATGACTTATTGTTTATTTCTGTTACAAAGATAGGTTATATTCCCGACTGAGCGTCAGTGCGGCTGGCTTATTACACGAAATATGCGGTTTTATGTATGAAACGCTGATGCCGGCAATTATGCCATATAGTTATCCACGTCGGCATTATTCACATAATCAGGACCTTCGGCCTGCGCCTCAATGTAGCCACCACCGTTCTGACCGGCAAGATAAGCATCTTGGAAAACACTCATTTCCACATTCTGATCGCTCAAATCGTATAATTCACCGTCATCAAGGACTCCGTTACCATTCACGTCAGCAGCCATTACATCAGCCAGTCCGTCACGGTCGCCATCAACAACAACCATTGATTGTCCGTTGACATCCACCAAAGCCACGTCTGAAAGACTTCCGTCTTCGTTTGTAACAGTCTGATATGCCAACACAGACACGTTCGGATCCGGATTTACGACAGGTGTCGGTTCCGGCTCGGGTTCCGGCATTGGCTCGGGTTCCGGTTCTGGAATAGGTTCAGGCTCCGACGTCGGTTCAGGCACAGGAGTGACGTCTTCCACCACGGGATGATATTCTTCTGCCGGTGTAGTATGTGTACCAGCGGTATTAGACTCAACCACCGGAACATCATCACCAGGTACGTTGTGCACTTCAGAAGCGCTTATTTCTTCAGTAACCATATTTCCAGCCACTACACCTACAGCTGCACCGATTGTTGAACTTACGCCTGTAGCGACATTTTCTTTTGCCATTGAATTCTTCTGCTCTTTCATATTTCTTGATTTTTATTGTTGTTTATACTTTGCTTTATTATGACCTGAACCGGCTGACCGACCGTCCATGTCGTTTATCTGTTTGCAAAGATAATCAGGCTCTTATAAAAAAACAAGCTTTCAAAAGCATCCTGTACGAAATGGTAAGATTAATCCACAAAATCATCAGACCGACATCATTTGTCTGTCAACTGACATCCGCAATAAGGACATTTCTTGTTCTGGCGCAGGACATTATAAGACTGCATTCCGAGGAAATGATGACAGTTCGGATTAGGACAGACATAACGGCGCTGGAAATCCTCTGTCAGCCGCTCGCTTTCCTCTATGCTCTTGTCTGTATAGCTTTTATAGAAGCTGTATATCATGAGAATAAGACCTATGACAGTAAGAGTTGTCGTTACGATGAATATCCCGCTGCTCCAATCCTGTGTCTTGGCTATCGCGGCTATGGAACCGCTGCCAAGAGTGAATATCGGCGAGGCACTGCGCAACTGCATAATGCTGCGCCCACGGCGTTTTATGGCGAGCAATCCATCGTGATACTCATTCCACACCTGCTCGAGCGGTCTCACCGAATAGGTCTTTGGAGTGGGCGGCTTCACTACATTGACAACCTTCGACGCAACCGCCAACATGCTGTCTACATTCAGACGATATCTGTCTTTGCCAAGCTCTACGTTGCTCGATTCGCTGATTCTTTTCGATACTATCTCCACTCCGTTGACATAAGTCACATTCGCAGGCTTCATATTCACTATTGTCATGTTGCCACCACCGTCTATCACAATCTTACAGTGGGCCACGCCTTCTGCAGGCTTGCATCGGCTCACGCAGTTTGGCACACTACCGGCACTGCCCATTGCGGCAGTCTTGGCAGTACCGTTTATCATCAACGATACCAAAAGACGACCATTATCCGATTCCCTGCCTATAAGGATTGTACTTCCTTTCAAATTTTCCACCATGTTCCTTTAATATTGCTTTTGTTTATTTTCATTTCACTTCTTCTGTCCGCCGCCGTTAGCCGTCTCTGAGCACACATTCACAATCGGAATGACATACAGCTCCTTGAGTTTCTTTAGAGCCTCCTTAGATATGTCTATCTGAAATGCGAACATCTCGCCGTCGCTCAAAGTGAGTTTCTGACGCAGTACATTGATGTGATATATATAATTCATATTTACGATATATCGCTTACCAATCCTTGCGAACACCGTAGCTGTCTCCTTCAGGCTGGCATCTATCACATGGCGCATCTGCGACAAGTTCATACACACCGCGCCTTTCAGTTTGTTGCTCATCACGAAATTCGTATAATTGCCCTCAGCCTCGAAATAGACTATCTTCGATATATCGAGTCTGTAAAGCTCATCACGTGAGTTAAGATAAAGATATTTCTTGTTTGTCATATCACTTTTAATTTTTCACATAAACCGGTCTGACTGAACATCCATAATAACGCTGACCGCAACTGACCATGTGGTTCTCGTCAACTCCTATCCAACCAGCTGTTTCCATGAATTCCAGACTATACGCTCTTGCTGATGGACCATCCAGCTCAAGAAGTTCCTGATCCATATTACTATGTTCGTGTACTTTCGGATCACAAAGCTCGCCACACCAGTAATAACCATCTTCATTGTATCCGAATATTCCGTTTTCATTACCAGACCCACATGCCGGAAGAAATATGGAGTTTCCATTCGGACCTGTCACAATCATTCCTTTAACTCGCTTTAGAGTTCCCCAAGTCCATGTACATTCGGTATTCAACTCATCCAGTTGTGCTTTAGTCGGCATCACATAATCAGGACCACAAACAGCAGACGCAACATCATACTTTGTTCCGATAATAGATTGCTGAGTCTGACCTTCCGTTCCGAACATATCATATAAGCTGCTTGATCCTGCTAGAGAATCGATATCAAAATAGTTTTCCATACGATAAGATTGCTTCTGAACCGTTTCACCCCAGGCATATATACCACCTTTTTCGTACGGAGCACTTGCACCTACATTACAACTTGCCCACAATGTTCCGCTTGGCAAGCCAAGATCCACATAATCATCGGAAGATATTGCCTCACCGGAATCTGCAATATAGTCGGGTTTTGTATTCTCTTTTTTATTATTTCCGTACAAAAGCCATATTCCCACACCACATAGGACCAACAACAAGAACACAAGAAACACTTTCTTGCTGCGCGACATTGTTTCATCATAGGAATGGTGTACGTCTTCTGTCTCATCCTTATTTATTTGTTCATCTTCCACAGCGTTATGTTGCCGGTCTTCATGAATGTACGTCATTTCATCATCTTCCGTACCATCATTAACTGTTGGAATTTCTCCGGAGGAAACATCATCACGTTCAATATCCCTGACCATCCCATCCACCGTCTGATAGCGTGACTTCTTGGTCGGTCCCATTGCCTTCTTCACACACCCGATTATGTGTTCACTCACGCCAAGACTACGGAACATCGTTTCCGGGAAACCGTCTTCCAGCAAGTCGGAAGCATGAGGCGGCGTTTGTCCTGTGAGCATCTTATATATCGTCGCACCGAAAGCATAGATGTCAAGCGTTACTGGAAACGTGCCGTCCTGATGATAGTTGGCCTGCTCTATCGGCGCATATCCCGGCGTACCCATTCCTATCGACGTACTCGATTCAGGATCGCCGTTTGCAGTGTACTGCTTTGCAAGTCCGAAATCTATGAGGATTGCCTTGCCGTCATTTTCTATCATCACATTCTTGGGCTTGATGTCCAGATGCAGCATCCTGTTACGGTGCATATAAGACAAGGCCTTTCCCATATCCTTCACTATGCCGAGAGCCTCCGTCTCATTCAACCGTCCCTTCTTCTGGATATAATCGTTAAGATTCATACCCTCGATATACTGCATGACATAATACGTCGTGTTGTTCTCATCAAACACGTCGAGCACTTTCACGATGTTTGGATGATTCAGCTTAGACAGATTCTCTGCCTCGCGTCTGAACTTCTTGCGGTAGTTGGCAAAGACGCTTCCGCCCGAGCCCTCCACGCTGCTTCCGTCTGCCGCACGTGTGTTGATGTCGCCCATGAAGAATTCCTTCACAGCGACCTTCACCTCAGTTTCCATCTCTCCGAGCGTCCCTTTCACTACGAACTTTGCCGTAGCGAGATAAGTCACGCCGAAAGAGCCATGACCGAGCGGACGCAATATTCTGTATTTTCCGCCCCTCAACGTCGTCATGTTAGAAAGTACATTCATACGTTTTATCTATTAAATATAAGGTTTCTCTTTACAGTCATCTACTTATGCTTTTCCATTCCGGCATAAAACATCGGCCTTAAAAGCGGGAACTTGTCCTTTTTCGAGCTGCTCAGACTAAGACTCCACTTTAATCAAAGGCACCTGACGTGTCTTATGATTTCACGGATTAGCGTGTCTGCCATCATAACGCAAACAATCTTGCATTCATACACGCAAAGATAGTAAAAATATACTTCCTACGAAACAAAAATAGAGATAAATAGCAAAATCTCATTTCTTCAGAAATTCAACTGTGATGAACATCAATAGTGAGTGATGGTGTAGAAAATGAATCCGTAACGTGATGTTTTTGTGACATGGAAGACATCGGAGCACTTTCAAATCGTAACCGGATTCTGATTTTTCGGTCTGAGTTTCCGATTCTACCCCGAAAAATAAGCGAGTATTAGCGGACTGAGTTGTCTTCGGCTCAAATACGCGAAAAATAAGAGGTTTTTATAAAATATTGAATAGTAATGACTTATGTTTAAGGGGTAGTTTTCCGCATTGCAAAAAGCACCATTTCGGCTTGCGAAATGGGCCATTTCAGGGGCCAAAATAGGCCATATTGCATCCTGATATGGGCTTTATCGCACTGCGAAATGGGCAATATCGGAAAGCAAGAAGCACTTTTCGAACTATGGTATAGGGTATATCAAAAGGCTGTTCAGTACAAAATAGGCTTTATAACGATGTATTTAACATTCCTTTACACCTCTTTTGCGAATTTATTTTGTCAAAATAATGTCAAGAAAATTTGTAAATCGGACTCACGGGTTTTCAATAAATGCGATGATATGGGGCGCAGGAAAGGATACAAAGATATGATTCGGACGGGAGATTATGATTTACCGACCGGGGAAATATCGATTTATTACTGCTATAATGTCAATTTGTAATGGCTGTAATGACGAGTTATTATTATGGCGATATAAATTCATTTAGTGACAATATCAATCTATTTTTTACACCAATAATAGTTTATCATTACAGCAATATAGATTTACCATTACACCAATGACAATCTTTTATCGCGGCGGTTTCAATTTTTTATTTCACGAATAATGATTTATCATTGCGGCAATATAGATTTATCATTAATCAGATATAAATTTATTATTAACCGATAATCATCCTGTCACTATTCACATCACCCCACACTGTCTGAAAGTTTTCCGGCATCATACAGCGCATCTCGAACAAATCACTCCACGACAGAAATTATATCAATCCGAATATTCACCCGATTCAGCGTGGCTTCACGAATAAAATCTATTTTCACGGAATCACCATTGAGCCACACAAAGCGCGACAATGTCCATCATATTGGACATTCCGCGATACATTAATGTGCTTCTTTATTTTTTCATCAATATTTATCGGGAGAACAATGAAAGCCGTAAGCCGCGACGCTTACGGGATATACATAAACAAAAAAGGAACCGCTTGATGCAGTTCCTTTCGTGCGCTTCAAGATGGGCTTGAACCAACGACCCCCTGATTAACAGTCAGGTGCTCTAACCAACTGAGCTATTGAAGCATTTTTCTTAATTGCGATGCAAAGGTACGGCGTTTATTTCATTTCACCAAACATTTTCGCGAAAAATTTCAAATTTATTTCAAAAAAAGTGCGTTTTTGAGGGTTTTATAGTGGAAAATGCTGCATTTTCGGTGCCGATTGGCGGATATGAGGGTTGACGTCGGAGGCTATTTATATTATTGCAGACAGGATTTTCTGATCATTTTCGGGGCTTACTCGGATTGTTTCCGTTCTGAAATAAAGGTCATATATGGTGGATGCAAGAATCAATCATACCGGATATAAGTATTGTGCAGACCGTATTCACGATATGAGAAAAACGATTCAATATGACGGAGAAAGCCGGTTTTTCATACCATATTCGCCATACATCCACACAAAATCTGGCTTTTCACCATGGCACATTATGAAAAATAAATACTTTTTATTTTGTACTGCCCGCAACTTACATTACCTTTGCAAAGCTTTATAAAGACTTACCACATTATATTAATATAAAAGCCGCTTATGAGAAAAATCATATTGTTCTGCGTGATGCTGCTTGCCACCACGACAGTTCTTGCCCAGAAAAACGATGACCACAACTTCAAGGTGGCCAAGAATCTGGAAGTATTCAACGCCATATACAAAAACCTCGACCTGATGTATGTCGATACGCTCGACGCCGACGAGGTCATAGGCAACGGAATAAAGGCAATGCTGAACAGTCTCGACCCTTACACCGAATATTATCCCGAGGACAAATCGGCCGAGTTCAAGCAGATGCTTACAGGCAAATATGCCGGCATCGGCTCGATCATCAGCTATAACTTCACGCTCAAACGTGTAGTGATAAACGAGCCTTACGAGAATATGCCAGCGGCAGAAGTGGGCCTGAAGAAGGGCGACATAATACTCAGCATCGACGGCGAGGACATGACCGACAAGACCAACGCATACGTCAGCGAGCATCTGCGCGGCGACGCAGGCACTACTCTCGAGCTGAAGATACACCGTCCTTCCACCGACAAGGACATGACTTTCAAAATACAGCGCAAGGCCATTCAGATGCCCGATCTGCAATACTACGGCATGCAGGCAGGCGACATAGGCTATATAGACCTCAACTCGTACGTCGGCGAGAACTGCGCAAAGGATTTCCGCCGCGCGTTCATCGACCTGAAGAAGCAGGGAGCGAAGGGTCTGGTGATAGACTTGCGCAACAACGGCGGCGGCTCTGTGCAGGAAGCGTTGTCTATACTGAACATATTCATCCCGAAAAACACCGAGCTTCTCTCGATGAAAGGCAAGATGCAGCGTTCCAACCAAACGTATAAGACCACCGTGGAACCGATAGACACGATAATGCCTATCGTCGTACTTGTGAACGAAGCAACGGCAAGCGCCAGCGAGATAACGAGCGGAGCGCTCCAGGATCTCGACCGCGCCGTGATAATGGGAACACGCACCTACGGCAAGGGACTCGTACAGGTGCCTAACGTGCAACTGCCTTACAACGGCAACCTGAAGCTCACCACCGCCAAATATTTCATCCCGAGCGGCCGCTGCATACAGGCAATCAACTACAAACACTCGCAGGGCGGATATACCGAACACGTGCCCGACTCGCTCACACACGAGTTCCGCACACGCAGCGGACGAATAGTGCGTGACGGAGGAGGCATAGAACCGGACATCAAGATAGAGCCCGACTCGCTGCCAAACATAGCGTTCTACCTGCAACAGGCGGACACAACCGACCAGATGTTCAACTATGTTGTGGATTACATAAAGAACCATCCTACCATAGCTCCGGCTTCAGAGTTCGAGATAAGCGACGCCGACTACGAGGACTTCAAGCAGCGTGTCATCAACAGCAAGTTCACTTACGACCGCGTGAGTGAGAAATGTCTCGAGGAACTCGTGAAACTTGCCAAGTTCGAAGGCTACTACGACGACGCCAAACCCGAGTTCGAGGCTCTGGAGAAGAAGCTGAAGCACAACATAGCCAAGGACCTCGACTTCGACTATAACAAGCAGAAGATAAAAGAGATTCTCACCTCCGACATCATCACGGCCTACTACTTCCAGCGCGGAGCCATAGAGAACAGCCTGCGATACGACAAACAGATGAAGGAGGCAATACGTCTGTTGAAGTCGCCCGAGGAGTATGCGGCGACACTGAAGCCCAAGGCCGAGAAGAAACAAACGCCCGAGAAAGGAGACAAAGACTAAAAGAACATATTTTAAACACACATAAAAAAGAGAGACATCCCGCAGTCGTCTTCCGACACTCAGGATGTCTCTCTTTTTTGAATCAACCTTTTATTTACCTTTCACACAACGTAGTGACGTCTTCTCTCCTACCGTCACTTCCCGCTTTCTGCCCTGCTGAACGTCACGCGCACGTTTCCGCTGCCCAACGCCTCAGCCAGGCCTTCAGGGTTGTCTATCTGTCCCAACCGTGTGTAACTGTATCCGGAAGAGAACGTTTCGTAGAAAATCACCAGACACGTACTGCCATAAAGCATCAAGTCACCGGTGCGTATCGTACCCGGACGATAGCTTTCCACCGGCAGCGAAGTGTCAAGATAATAATACTTCTCGTTGCCGTTCAGTTCGCTCATATCCACGGTCAGCGGCATCAGAGTCGCAAAGGCACGCGCCACATCGTTGTCGGCAAGTGTGGCGGCATACGTCCGGCCGCCAACGATAATGTTTATTCTGTTACTCATAATAGTATCTGTTGTTTCATCATTTTCACCGTTTCCGGCGTCAGCAGTGTCGTTGTCTGTGCCCGGCGACGGCTGCACCGTATCCGGCATCGTAGGATCCTCTTCTGAACAGGCGGCGAAACCGCTTGCCATTCCGGCAACCGAAAGAGCGACAATAAGCTGTATAAGATATTTCATATCACGTTATTTTAAATATCAGATAATTGTCCTGACCTCACATTGGAAGCCATACGGCCAGCTACACATCCAATCGTGCCACCGGCCGCCGGGCTGTCCTCATTCGCACAGATATGTGCGATAGAACTCCTCTATCTTGTCAAAAGGTATCTTCTCTTTGTTGTCGTACAGGTCGGTATGGCTTGCTCCCGGCACTATCACGAGCTTCTTGTTGTCACCCTTCAGACGTTTGTAGGCGTCCTCACCGAAATAACGCGAATGAGCCTTCTCACCGTGAACCACCATCACCGCGCTGCCTATCTCGCCGATGTATGTCATCAGCGGCATGTTGAGGAACGAGAGCGCCGACGTTGTGTTCCATCCGTCGTTGGAGTTGAGCGAACGCTTGTGGTAGCCGCGCTTGGTCTTGTAGTATGCGTAATAGTCTTTCACAAACTGCGGAGCATTCTCCGGCAGCGGGTCAACCACTCCACCGGCACGCGCATACGTTCCGTTGCGGTAGTCTTCGGTGCGCTGCGCACTGAGCTTCTGACGGAGAGCGTGACGCGCCTCGGCGTTGTCGTCGGCATCGAAATATCCGTTTGCCGTCACACGGCTCATATCGTACATGGTCGAAGCCACCGTAGCCTTTATGCGTGTGTCTACTGTCGCCGAGTTGAGAGCCATGCCACCCCATCCGCAAATGCCGAGAATACCGATGCGGGCAGTATCGACATCGTTGCGCACCGACAGATAATCGACAGCCGCGCAGAAGTCTTCGGTGTTGATGTCAGGTGATGCCACATAGCGCGGACTGCCGCCGCTCTCACCTGTAAACGACGGGTCGAAGGCTATGGTTAGGAATCCCCGCTCTGCGAGTTCCTGCGCATAGAGTCCCGAGGCCTGCTCCTTCACGGCACCGAACGGGCCACTCACCGCCACAGCCGGCAGCTTGCCCTCAGCGCCGACGGGCTTATACAGATCGGCGGCGAGCGTTATGCCGTAACGGTTGCAGAAAGTCACCTTCTCATGACTCACCTTATCACTCTTCGGGAACGTCTTGTCCCACTCTTGTGTAAGTTCCAGTTTCTCCATATTTATCTCGTTTTCAACAGTTGTCTGAGCACCGGCAGCCGACGCGGCAGCCAGTAACGTAGCAGTCATTATTGCCTTTATGTCCATGTTTTCAGTATGTTTTGTTGTACGTTGCAAATTTATTCTCATTATTCCAACGCCACGATACCTTCTTAACGGACATAAATACCCGTTTTACTGATTCGTTCCGGGCGACCGCGCCACGTCTGTGTCAGACGCAGGAAAACAGCAACGCCGCTCCGGAAAACCGGAACGGCGCACGATGGAAAGATGCCTGAAGACGACACCTAATATTATATATGCGCAACGCGCGTGAGCATACAGCCTCAGCCTCAACGGTGCATCAGAGTATCAACGAAGCGCGTATGCCACTCACCCGTCCGCATGTCGCGCAGGCCGAAGCCTCCGCCGTCCTTATAGTTCCACAGCGCCCACGATATGCCCAGCTCGTCGAGCACACCCGTAAGGTCGCCGAGCCACCTCAGGGCGTCAGCCTCCGGCACACGGCTATACACCCCGAACTCGCCGCAGTATAGCCCCAGTCCAAGCTCGTCGGCCTTCTTCTTCGCCTTCATCACGTTGTCCTTAATGCGCTGACGGTCCCACACCGTCACCCAACCCTCAGCCAACTGTCTGTCGCGGCCGGTCATGGTGGCAAGCTCATCAGCCGTGACTATCTCACCGGGATAGTGCACCGTTCCGCCGAAATCCTTCTGTTCGGTCCATCCTGCCCTGTAATGGGTGAAGAAATAAGGCTCATAGAAATGGAAACTCAGTATGATGTTGTCGTCGCCCGCCGGCACACGCAGATGCTCAAACGTGGCTGTCTGCTGCCACATGTTCGAGCCCACGACTATCGTCCGGCTCTTCTCGCGGCTTCTGATTACGCCATACACCTTTGCCACCAGCTTATTCCACGCCTCATGGTCGGGCGCCACAGGCTCGTTCATTATCTCGTATGCCACGTCGTCGTTGCCGTATTCATGCAGTTCGTCCGACAGGTCCTTCCAAAGACTGCACAGATGTTCTTGGTCCTTCTCGCTGCTCCAAAGCGAATTGGTGCGTCCCTCTGCACCGGCGTTGAAGTCGTGCGCATACACTATATGCAGGTCCACAACCACCTTCAGTCCGTTCTTTATGGCATTCCTGATGCCTGCGTGCAATATGCCGAACACCTCCTTGTTGCGCGTGCCGTCCGCGTTCCACAATTCTTTTTCGTCAATCGGCAGCCGCACATGGTCGAATCCCTGTCGGGCTATCTCCTTAAAATCGTCGGCAGTGACAAACTCCGACTTCGGAATGTCCTTGTAGTAGCACTGCGAAAGCCAGTGGGCAATGTTCACACCACGGCCGGGCACGAAATCACCGGCCATACACACGATGCCCTTCAGGACCAGTACGATAAAGAGAATAAGTCTGAATTTCATATTTATTGGGTTATGTTAGTAGTGCTGATTTAAATGAATAGCGCGTTCCGTGAACGCCGTTTAAAAATTATGTGAGTACAAAGATAGTGAAAGGTGAGTGCAAAGACAAATAAAAAAACATCGTTTTTTTGAAATTTGTCTTTGCCGAACCGCATCCTATCTTATTCAAAGATAGTGAAAGGTGAGCGCAAAGACAAATAAAAAACATCGTTTTTTGAACTTTGGCTTTGCCGAGCCGCATCCTATCTTATTAAAAGATAGTGA
>ERZ827168.972-NODE-972-length-42422-cov-12.327236_pt1 | contig 42422 bp, 34 predicted proteins | sample MGYA00519868_ERZ827168 | MGnify/ENA primary metagenome ERZ827168 (study PRJEB31778, sample SAMEA3449271) | human gut metagenome | biome: human gut; feature: human-associated habitat; material: faeces | place: United Kingdom | collected 2010/2012 ...
CTTCAAAATATGAACAAATGCGTGTTTTCGCAAGTTGTCTTTTTTGCCTTTCTTTATCACACCAGCCCCGGCTCATACTCGGCCAGCGCCGCCATGGTGTCCGGGTGCAGGGGCTTCCCCTGCTCGCGCACATGGTCAAGGCTCATCAGCAGCGCCATGTGCATCGCCTCGTCCAAATCGGTCATGCAGAGCTTTCTGAGCGCTTCCAGCCCCGGATAGGGCTTTCGGTTCGGCTCGATCATGTCCGCCAGATAGACGATCTTTTCCAGCTTCGTCATGTTCGCGTGCCCGGTCGTGTGCCAGCGGATCGCGCCGAGCACCTCCGGGTCGTGCACGTCGTAGACATCCTGCGCGACGTGCGCCCCGGCGACCGCATGCATCAGCGCCTTGGATTCCTTCATCACCGGGTCGAGCTTTTCGTTTTTCGCCGCCTTCGTCATCTGGCTGAGCGGCATGCACTTGGCGCAGTCATGCAGCAGCCCGGCCAGCGCGGCCTTTTCCTCGTCCACACCGAATTTTTCGGCCATCTCGCGCGCCGTCTTCTCCACGCCGAGCGTGTGCGCATAGCGCGCCGCGTCCAGCTCCTTTTTCAGCCTGTACGCCATTTTTTCGCGTTTCATCCGTTTAACTCCATGCCTGATTTTGCCCCGTAAAGGCCGCGCGCGCGGATATAATCCGCCACGGCCTCGGGCACCAGCCGCTCAAACGGCTGGTTCTTCCGTATATATTCTCGGATCTGCGTCGAGGAGATATCCATCTTTCGCGCGTCCAGAAAGTCGATCTGCGCGCCCCGGCTCGCCCAGAGCCCGGCCAGACGGATGACGTCCTCCCGCGTTTCCCCCTCGCGCATCATCACCAGAAATTTGCAGCGCTCGATGACCGTTTCCACCCGCCGCCATGTTCCCAGCGCGCGCAGCGTGTCCGCGCCGATGAGATAGGTCAGCGAGCAATCCGGCATTTTGCTTTGCAGCGCGGCCAGCGTATCGACGGTGTAGATCACGCCGCCGCGGTCGATCTCCTCGCGGCAGACCGCCATCCCCGCCTCATGCGCCACGGCCAGCTCCACCATGCGCAGACGGTCGAATTTATCGGCCAGCCCTTCCCGCTTGTGCGGCGGGTTGCCCGTCGGCAGAAAGAGCACGCGCTCCACCTTTCCGCTGTCCAGCGCGGCGCGGGCGAGCGCGACGTGGCCGCGATGAATGGGGTTAAAGCTGCCGCCCATCAATCCGATTTCCGGCATGCAGCTCCCCTCCCTTCGCTTTTTCGGCGCATGATGATTGATTATACCAAATTCCGCGCGCGCGGGAAAGAGGAAAGTGCATACATTTTGAAAAAAGCACAAAATCTAAAGCCATCTCCATGCGTTGACGGGGGTGGCTTTAGGTATGATGAGCCCTTTTGACAGCAAAAACCGCGTCGCGACCGCGCTGGATCGGCTGGCGCTCCGGGTTTTGCTGTTTCTTCTGAGCGTCGGTTATTTCTTCGCCCTCTGGCACAGCGGCGCGCCCAGCCTGCTGGCCGGGAGCGCCCTGTTCGCGCTGGCGATGCTCACCCTGCTGCTTCTGGAGCGGCGGACGCTGGCGCGGCGCGACCGCGCCCTTCGCGTGCGCGTCGGCGGCGCAATCGCGCTGGAAGAGCTGATGCTTCTGCCTGCCGCCGAGGCCGAGGGGCGCGTCTGCCTGCTGCTGGCCGAAACGCTGGGCGGCGCGGCGCAGGGCTCCGTCCTATCCTATGCGGGAAAGACGTATCTCGTCCGCTGCGCGCAGACCCTGCCCGGCTCCGCCGCCGGGGAGGGCGACGTGCTCGCCGCCCACCGGGCGAAGGCCGCTTCCGGCGCTGAATTCTGTATTCTGACCGGAACGGGCGGCTTTACCCCCGCCGCCCGGCGCGCCGCCGAGTGGATGGAGCCGCCCATCCGCCTGATCGCAGGCCGTCAGCTCGCGCTGCTCTTCGGGCAGCAGCACCCCGCCACCGACGCGGAAATCGCCCGCCGCGCGCGCAGGCAGCGAACGCCGTTTTCCCGCGGGCGCATCCGCGCGCTGGCGCTCGCTCCGGCCAAACAGGGGCGCTATCTGCTCGTCGCCTTTCTGCTGGCGCTGCTCTATCTGTTTCTGCGTTCGCTTTTGTCGCTTGTGTTTGCGCTGACGGCGTTCGTTCTGGCCATGCTCTGCGCGCGGGAAAACCGAAAGTCGTTTCGGTTATAGCTCCCCATAAATCCGCCGCATTTCCTCGGTGAAACCGCCGTCCGCCGTGTGCGTGACGAGCATCGGCAGCAGGTGCAGCCCCGGCCTGCCGCGCTTTTTGCCCTCGACGAGCACCAGCTTGGGCGCGTTCTCCGGTCTGGAAACGATGAAGCGCACGCGCTTGGGCTCGACCTTCGCCCCGCGCATCGCGTCGCAGAGCGCCAAAAAACGCGGCGCGGGAAAGACGGCGCACAGCCGCCCGCCGTTTTGCAGCACGCGCGCGCAGGCCGCCATCCAATCCGCAAGCGGGCAATCCGAATCGCTTCTGGAAAGCGCGCGGGTTTCCTCCGGGCTGACCAGCCCCGCGCCGAGCGCCGTATACGGCGGGTTGGTCACGACGAGCTGCACGGTCTCGCAGCCGATGATTCGGCCGGCCTCGCGGCAGTCGGCGTGATGCACGCGAATCCGCGCCTGAAGCCCGTTGAGCGCCACGCTCCTTTGCGCCATATCCGCCACATCCCGCTGCACCTCGAAGGCGTCGAACGTCGTTCCCTCCGCCCGCGCGCTGAGCAGCAGCGGCAGAACGCCCGTCCCCGTGCCCATGTCGCAGACGCGCTCGCCGCGCCTCACCGCCGCGAAATCCGCCAGCAGCACCGCGTCCGTGCCGAAGCGGAAGCCGTCCTCCCGCTGGATGATGCGCAGGCCGTCGCGCTGCAAATCGTCAATGCGCTCGCCCGCCTTCAATGCCGTCTCCACGTCGTCTCTCCCTTCGGCGCGCCGGAAAATCCGATTTTGCGCCGCTGAAACTCCCTCGATCGGTTTGGCCAACGGCTCCATCAAGGCAAAGGCCCGGTCGTATCTGCCGCTTGTCAAACGCCCTTCGCATTGCGAAAGACGTTTTATTATATCAAAAAACACGGATCGATTGCAACCGACCCGCGAAGGATTTATTGCGCCCCGAACGGCGTGACGTAATCGCCGGAGACATAGCCCGTGTAGCCGCCCCACTGCACGTAGAGGAAGCCGTTTTCGCCCTCGCCCAGCACGGTCAGCACCATGCCGTAGGGCAGCACGTAAAGCACCTCGCTGCCCGCGTTCGGCTGGGCGCGCAGGTTCAGCCCGTTGTCGCTTTCCACAACGACGCGGTAGCCGCTCGCGCTCGGCGCGGGCGTGGCCGTCGGCGCGGGGGTCGCGGCGGCGTCCACGTCAAAGCGGATGTAATCCGCGCTGACATAGCCGCTGAGCGTGCCGATGCGCACGGGGTAAAACCCGCTGACGCGCTCGCCCGTCACCGCCACCTGAACGCCGTAGCCCAGCGTCGCCAGCACGTTGGCATATTGCGAGGAATCCGCGCGGAGATTCAGGCCGCTCTGCGCCGTCACCGTGCCGATGCGCCCCGTGACGGGGCGGCTGGCCTCCGGCGCTGCCGTCGGTTCGGCGGTCTCCTGCGGGCTGTCCGCGTCCAGATTCAGGTATTGCGCGCTGGCGTAGCCGCTCAGCTCCCCATAGCTGACCGCGTAAAAGCCGTTCACGCGCTCGCCCGTCACGGTCACAACCGAGCCGTAGGGCATCGTCGTCAGCGTGGCGGAGGACGTATCGGGCTGCTGGCGCAGCTTGAGGCCGCCGTAGGCGCGAACCGTCGCCTCCCGCTCGTCCTGCTCGGGGGCCTGAACCGGCGGCTGGGTCGGCGCGGGGGTCGGCGTTGCGCTGATGGCGGGCGTGGCCGTCGCCAGCGCTTCATCCGTCACATAGACGTAATCGCTGCTGACATAGCCCGCCACAGAGCCGAGCAGCACCGGCAGCATGCCGTTGTCGCGCATTTCGCCGGTGACGGTCAGCATCGTGCCCTGCGGCAGCACCATGATGACGCCGGAGGCCGTGTTCGCCCCCGCGCGCAGGTTCAGCCCATCGGAGGGCAGCACGATGGCGACCTGCGCGGCCGCCTGACCGCCGCCGTTTTCGCCGCTGTCCTCACCGCCGTTTTCATCGCCGCTTGGCGCGTCCGAATCGCTGTCGCCCGCGTCGTAGACGACGTAATCGTTCATCACATAGCCGCTGAGCGTGCCATACTGCACATACGTCCAGTTGGCATAGCGCTCCAGCACCGTGAGCGTCTGGCCGTGGCGCAGGCGCGAGAGCACGGCGGCGTTGGTCGTCGGCGCGGCGCGCAGGTTGAGCGTCTGGCTCTCGTCGGAGAGCGCGACCGTCGCCGTGCCGCGGCTGACCACGCCGGGGGGCGTTTCGTCCACGCTGTCCTCCTGCACGATCAGGTACGAGGTCATCACATAGCCGGTCAATGTGCCGTATTGCACGCGGCTCCATTCGCCCTCCCGGCTGAGCAGGTTGATCTGCGTGCCGTGCGGCATGCGCGCCAGGATGGAGGAGGCCGTCGTCGGCCGCTGGCGCAGGTTGAGGCTGTCCAGCGGGTTTTTGAGCGTCACCACGGCGGGCTTCGCGTCCGCAATCGGCTCATCCGGGGTGCTGGGCGCGGCGGGCGTGCCGTCCATGCTGCTAAGCAGCGTGCGCGTCATCGTGTAGCGCGTGCGCGTCAGGCCGGGATAATAAAATTCGAGAATCTGGTCGTAGGAAAAGCCCTCGTTGGCCATCTGCTGCGCGCCGCGCTGGCTCATGCCCACGCCGTGGCCGAAGCGCCGCGCCGTCAGCTTATAGCCGCCGACGGCCTCCGTCACGGTCAGCGTCTCGTTTTTGAGCACGTTGATGGACATGGAGCACAGCCCCTCCACCTGTGAAAAATAGTCGAGCGCCACGCTGACGTCGCCGTAGCCCGAAAGCGTCAGGTTGACCAGCACCTTTTTGTATACGCGGGAGGGCTCGCCGTACTTCGGTTCGGCCAGCGTCACGCCGTTGATCGACGCGATTTCGACGCTGCCCGCGCCGACGAGCATCGCCGCCTCGGTACGCAGCAGCTCGGTCAGCGCCGAAACGCTGGTCGTGCCGTTGCGGTAGAAGGTAACGGATTTCGCGATGGACGCGCCGTTGCGCAGGTCGTAGGGGTCGTCCTTCACCTGCAAATAGCTGTACGAGCCGCTCCCCCATGCGTTTTTGACCGATTCGGTCTGGCCGCCGTTGGAGGCCGTGTAATAGCTGGCCATATATTCGCCGCTCACCGTGCCGACGATGCCGCTCGTCTCCTGTACGGCCTGCGCACAGCGCGCGTTGCCCGACGGCGTGCCGTTGTAAACCTGATCGCTCGTCGTATCCACCACGTCATACGTCGCGGCCTGCACGCTCATCTTCTTGAGCGCATACGTTCGGGCGGCGACGGCCTGCGCCTTGAGTGCCTCCAGCGGGAAGGAATTATCCATTTCATACGGCAGAACGCCGAGCATGTAATCCTCCATGTAGACATGGACGACGATCTGCACGTTGCCGCCCTTGGCGATAAACTCGATATCGCCCGGATACAGGCTCGCCGGGTAGCGCGCCTGCGCGATGCGCACGCCGTTTTCGCCGCTGGTCTGATGGCGGCGCAGCTTGAACCGGCTGCCCATCGTCTGCGTCTGCCCGTTTGCGGTCATCATCAGCGTGCCGCCGCTGTTGCTCACGCGGATATTCTGCCCACGCGAGAGCGCGCGGCTCGTGTCCCCGCCGACGGAATAGCTGCCCGCGATGCTCACATCCACCGCCGTCAGGCTCGAAATCGAGGAGAGATAGACGCGCACCGTGCCGGAAACCGTCGTTCCGCTGACCACGCCGCTATCCGCGAGGGCAGATGGCAGCAGAAAAAGCGTCAGCAGCAAAGCCAGCAGCAGCGCCGCAAGCCGTTTCGTCTGTACCATTGCCATGAAAAATCCCTCTTTCGTCGTTTTCGCTGCGCCCGTGTCGCAAAAGCGCGAAACACGGAACCAACGGCATTGTATCACATTTTCGCCCGGATTGACAATCGTTTTCCCGTGGCAATCCCTGTCAGCGCGCAACGCTTGTAGAATCTGCGCGTTTTTGTTATAATAAGATCATTCTGATCGTTGGAGGTACCACTTACCATGAAAAAAGCCGCCGGTATCCTGCTTCTCGTGCTGCTCGTCGCCGCGTTCGCCCTGCCAGGCAGCGCCGATATGAACAAATACAGCACCGTGTTCATGGATACGTTTGACACCGTAATCTCCCTCATCGGCTACGCGGAAAATCAGGAGACGTTCGACGCGCGCGCCGCGGAGACGCACGCCATGTATCTGCACCTGCACAAGCTCTTTGACACCTACAACAGCTATGCCGACGAGGGCATCACCAGCGTCTGCGACGTAAACCGCCAGGCCGCCGTCGAGCCGGTGAAGGTCGATCCGATTCTCTTCGGCCTGCTGACCTTCTGCAAGAGCAATTACGAGCTGGTCAACGGGCAGACGAACGTCGCCATGGGCAGCGTGCTTTCCATCTGGCATGAGTATCGCGAGGCGGGGCTTGACGACCCGGAGAACGCGAAGCTCCCGCCGATGGAGGCTTTGCAGGCCGCCGCGCAGCACATGAACATCGACGACCTGATTCTCGACGAGGCGGCGCAGACCGTCTATTTCGCCGACCCGGAGATGAAGCTGGACGTGGGCGCGGTCGCCAAGGGCTATGCGACGGAGATCGTCTCGCAGATGCTGCTGGCCGGCGACATGCCCTCCTTCATCATCAGCGCGGGCGGCAACGTGCGCATGGGCAATCCCCCCGCGGACGGGCGCACCAAATGGGGCGTCGGGATTCAGGACCCGGACGGCGCGGTGCTCGGCCTGAGCGACATTGTGGAAACGCTGTACGTGACCGGCTGCTCGGTCGTCACCTCGGGCGATTATCAGCGCTACTACGTGGTGGACGGTCAGCGCTATCACCACCTGATCGACCCGGATACGCTCATGCCGGATACGGATTTCCGCTCCGTCTCCATCATCACGGAGGATTCCGGCTACGCCGATCTGCTCTCCACGGCGGCGTTCCTGATGCCCTACGAAGAGAGCCGCGCGTTCGTCGATTCGCTGGACGGCGTGGAGGCGATTTGGCTCTTTCCCGACGGCAGCAAGAAGATGACCTTCGGCGCGATGAACGTCGCAAAGTCCTGCGGCGCGTCTAACCGGTAACAAAATGCCCGCGGCTTTTTACAGGCCGCGGCTTTTTTATCAATGATTATATAAAACGAAAACGCAGTCCCCGATTGAACTGCGTTTTGATTTTGAAAAAATAAAAATCCCAAAGTGCCGCTGTCGTCGTTTTTCACCCACCGCTCGCGGTAGGTCGGTGCCCTGCGGCGCATTTCTGCCGTCCCCTGGCGTCCTAAGACGGGGGCGTGACATCCACGAACCGACTCGAAGCTCCTGTTATGAAAATGTAGGAGAAAATACAGACGACTGGCGCACACCCCAGGACATCTGATCCGCGAATCTCCTTCGCTGATCTCTGGGATTATTATAGCAGTCTCCACCGCCGCTGTCAACGCTTTTTGTGCCGAAACATGCGTCCTTTTGCTCGCCTCTATTTTCATCCCGCTTCATTCTGTGGCGGTCTGCGGCTGCGTTTCCGGCGTGGCCGCGCTTTCCGGCGGCAAAACCTCCACCGCACCGTCCTTCCGCGCAACCCTCGCGCCGACCGCCTCCTCAAAAAACGCGGCGGGCACATAGACGACGTCCCCCAGCGTGGTCAGGCGCGTATCCACCGGAATGAGCAGCCCGTCCTTTTGCCACGTGATCGCGCTGGCCGTGTTGTCGCTGACCAGCCAAGTGACGGTGATTCGGCTGTCGCCCTTGGTCAGGGCGACGCTGCGGCGGGTCTGCGTCTCCTCGCTCAGCGCCTCGCTTTTCGCCGTCCAGCCCAGCGCCTCGCCCGTCTCCACAAGCGGCAGCATCAGCCTGCCGTTTTCCTCCATGGCCGCAGGCTCGATCGCCTTGCCGTCAACCGTCAGGGAAAGCGGCGCTTCCTCCGCGGGTTCTTCGCTCGCCTCCGGGCTCGGCTCGGCGCTCTGCTGCTGGGCGACGTCCGGGCTGGGCGTGGGCTGCGCAGAGCCGCCCGACGCACAGCCGGTGAGCATGCAAACGCCCGCCAGCATCCCTGCGGCGAGCATCGCTTTGTTGCTGCGTTTCATGGTTTGTTTTCCCCCTTTTCTTTCATGGTGACGCATACAGCTTATGCGCCGCCGGGGAAAAACATGTCCGCGCCGTCAGCTTTTTTTCTGCGCCTCGATGCGCTCGGCCAAATCGGTCAGATACAGCCAGCGCTCCTCGGCCTCGTCAAGCGCCTGCCGGGCCGCCTCGCGCTTTTGCGTCAGCTCGGTCAGCTTCACAAAGTCGCTGGCGTTTCGCTCGATCTGGCGATCCAGCGCCTCCAGTTCGCCCTGAAGCTGCTCCATCCGCGCGTCGATCGTCTCGTAGTCGCGCTGCTCCTTGTAGCTCATGCGCAGTTCGCGCTCCCGGGTGCGCTTGGGCGCAGCAGCCTGCGCCGGCTGCTTCTCCGCCCGCTCTCCGGCCTCCCGCGCAAGCCGCGCATCCAGATAATCGCTGAACGGGCAGACATACTGCGTCAGCCTGCCGCCCGTCTCAAAGGCGAACAGCCGCCCCGCCACGCGGTCAAGGAAGTACCGGTCATGCGACACCACCACGACCGCGCCCTTGAACGTGGAGAGATAATCCTCGAGGATTTCCAGCGTGGCGATATCCAGATCGTTGGTCGGCTCATCCAGCAGCAGCACGTTCGGCGAGGCCATCAGCAGGCTGGCCAGATACAGCCGCCGCTTTTCGCCGCCGGAGAGCCGCTCCACCGGGGTATACTGCACATCCGGCGGGAAGAGGAACTGTTCGAGCATCTGCGACGCGGAAAAGCGCCCGTCCGGCGTCTCCACATATTCGGCGATGTCGCGCATGAAGTCGATCAGGCGCACGTTCGGCGCAACCTTCGGAAATTCCTGCGTAAAAAAGCCGATTTTCACCGTTTCGCCGACGGCAATCGTGCCCGAATCCGGCGCGAGCTGACCGGCAAGCATGCGCAGCAGCGTCGTTTTGCCGCATCCGTTCGGCCCGACGACCGCCATGCGCTCATCCCGCAGAATCGTATAGGTAAAATCGGAAATCAGCGTCCGCCCGCCGAGCGCCTTGCAGACCGCCTCGCACTCGATGATCCGCCGCCCGAGCCGGGCGCTGGTCGAGCCGAGGGAAAGCCGCTGCTCCTCCTGCGGGCCGCTGATGGCGCTCATCTCCTCAAACCGCTGGATGCGCGCCTTCTGCTTGGTGCTTCTGGCCTGCGCGCCCCGCCGAATCCACTCCAGCTCGCGGCGCAGGATGGAGCTTCGCTTTCTCGCCGCCGCGTTCTCCATCTCCAGCCGCGCGGCCTTCTGTTCAAGATAATACGAAAAGTTTCCGTCGTGCAGATACAATTCGCCGTCGCTGATTTCCGCAATGCGGTTGCACACGCGGTCGAGGAAGTAGCGGTCGTGCGTGACCATCATCAGCGCGCCGCGATACTTCGCCAGCCGCCCTTCCAGCAGGGCGATGGTCTCCGCGTCGATGTGGTTGGTCGGTTCATCCAGCATCAGCAGATCGACCGGGCGGATCAGCGCCGCCGCCAGCGCGATGCGCTTCTTCTGTCCGCCGGAGAGCGTGCGCACGTCCGCGTCGAAATCGTCGATGCCGAACTGGCTGAGCAGCGCCTTCGCCTCGTATTCATCCGGCGCGCCGACGTCCTTGGGCGCGTCGAAAAGCACCTGCTGAACCGCCGTGCGCGGCTGGCTGTAATCCGGCATCTGCGGCAGATAGGAGACGCGCAGGCCGTTTTTGCGCATGACCACGCCGCCGTCCGGCTCGTCCAGCCCCGACAGCAGCTTGAGCAGCGTCGATTTGCCCGTGCCGTTGACGCCGACCACGCCGATTCGGTCGTGCTCGCCGACATAAATCGTCACATCGGTCAGCAGCTTTTTAAGCGTATAGGATTTGGAAAGGTGTTCTGCGGATAAAATCGCTGCCATGGCTTATTCCTGTTCCCCTCGTTCCGCAAGCTGGGCGACGTTCTCGCTGTCTGCCTGCTTCTGTTCTTCCTCCCCGACGAGCGCGGCCTTCGCGTCCGCCTCGGTGATTTCCTCCAGCATGTCGCGCGTGACCTCGCCCTCGCAGGCGGCCAGCCGGTTGGCCTGCGCCTGCACCAGCTTTTCCAGCGTGTTTCTCATTCCGCGCGCATTGCCGAAATCCATCCGTTCGCTGAGCATCATTTTGACCAGCATGCCGCGGACGACGGCCTTGGCCGCCTCCGCCACGCGGTAGCCCTGCCGGCCGGCGTTCATTTCCAGAATCGCCATCAGCTCGTCGTCGGTGTAATCCGGGAAGTCGATGTATTTGTTAAAGCGCGAAATCAGGCCGGGGTTGCTAGTCAAAAAGTCGTGCATTTCGTCGGTATAGCCCGCGACAATCACCACCAGATCGTCGCGGTGATCCTCCATCAGCTTAACCAGCGTGTCGATGGCCTCGTGGCCGAAGTCGTTCTCCATCCCCTTGCGCGCCAGTGCGTAGGCCTCGTCGATAAACAGAATACCGCCCAGCGCGCTGTTGACCACATCCGTCACCTTGCCCGCCGTCTGGCCGACATAGCCCGCGACCAGCCCGCTTCGGTCGGTTTCAATCAACTGCCCTTTGCTCAAAAAGCCGAGCTGCTTATAGATTTTGGCGACCAGCCGCGCCACGGTCGTCTTGCCCGTGCCGGGGTTGCCGGTGAAGACCATGTGGAAGCTCATGTTCATCACCTTGAGGTCGTGCTCCTTGCGCATGGCGCGCACCTTGATGAGGTTGATGAGCGAGCGCACCTCATGCTTGACGGTTTCAAGGCCGATGAGGCTGTCGAGCTGCGCCATCAGCTCGTCCAGCGTTTCTTCCTTCTCCGCCGTCTTCTTTTCCGGCTTTTCGCTTTCCTCGGCGGCTTTTGCCGCGCCGCCGCTCGGCTTCCCGCCGGGGATATCGACGCGCCGAACGGCTTCCTGCGCGCCGTCATAATGGCGCCCCGCGGCGCGGGTCATCAGAAACGTGCGCAGGCCGCCCGCGTAGGCGGTGATGAAATTCAGCTCGTTGCCGCTCATATCGCCGTCCACATCGGCGGCGGCGTAGAGCAGGCGGCTCACGCCGTCAACGAACTGCTGGGCGGTCGCCGTGCCGTCCTTATCGTCCATGGCGACGCAGCAGCGCAAAAGCAGCGGCGTGCCCTCCGCAAAGGAGCGGTTTTTGAAGCCGATGTTGAGCGCCTGCTGCGGGGCGGCCTGACCGATTTTGAGGATATCGCGCGCGGGCACACGGGCGATATAGGTCAGCATATCCCCGGATATTTCGCCGGTGGTCTGCGCCATTTTCAGCAAAAGCGCCTGCACATACATATCCAGAAAGAGCTTGATATCGCTGCTGCCCACGCGCTGCCAGTTGCCGCTCTGCACAAGCTGATTACAGGCCTCGTCCATCATCCGATACGCTTCGCGGCCCTTCGTCATTTGCTTCTCGTCCATGTTTTTTCCTTTCTTGGGGCTTTGCCCCAAACCCTGCGCGGACGCACAATGCGCGCCCCTGCCGTTTATCTTCCTGCTTTTCTGTTTTACGCCGTCTTTTTCTTCCCCAGTTTGCGCTTCACCGCGCCGAGCTTGCCCATCAGCTTGGCCTTTTCCGCCGGGCTGAAGACGAATACGGCGCTCAGCGGGATGCTGTACGTCCTGAGGTAATAGCCCAGGAACACAAAACCCGCCACCGCGTAGGAGACGACGGACGCGACCGCCGCGCCCATCTTGCCCCAGAGCGGAATGGTGAGCATATTGCAGAGAATATTGACCAGCACCGACGCGCTGAGCATGCCCAGATACACGCCCTTTTTGCCCTGCGCCAGCAGCAGCGTGCCGATGATTTTGAAATAGCTCATCGGGATGATGCCCGCGATGAGCATCACCGTCACCGGGTACGCCGGCAGATATTCCGCGCCCGCCAGAATCCGAATGACCGGGCGGCCGAGGAGCAGGATGCCCAGAATCATCAGCAGCGTCAGATAGAAATTGACCTTCATGCTCATGGTTACTTCTTCAATCGCGTCGTCCTTCGCCGTGCGGGAAAAGAGCACCTCGCGGAACGCATCCGGAATCAGCCAGCCGTATTCCGACAGGGACACGCCGAGCGAATAAAAGCCGATTTCCGTATCGGGGATGTGATACAGGTAGCCCATCATCAGCGTATCGACGCGATAGTTGAGCGTCAGCATCAGCGTGGTGACCATCGAAATAAAGCCGAACGGCACGATCTTCGCGGCAAAGCGCAGGTCGGCCTTCATCGGGTTGGGCATCCGCTTCATCCGAAGCAGCGCCATCACGACGGTGATCACGTCGCCCACGACGATCAGCACCAGCGCGACGAGGATCGTCCGATCCATCGTATAGAACGCCAGAATGGTGATGACGGTGTTGGTGATGCGCGCGGTGAAGAAGATGGCGTTTTTGAACTTGACGTCCTCCACCATCATCATAAAGCTGAGCTGATTGGCCAGCACCTGAATCGGCGCGAGCAGGCAGACCGCCGTCAGCTCAAAGGAATGAAAGCAGACCGCGCCGATCACGCCGATCACCGTATAGGCGATGAATTGCAGCAAAAAGATGCGCAGGAACTTGTTGAGCACATCCGGCTCGCCCTGCCGCTTATAATACGGGTACGGCTGATAGAGGCCGAAATTCGCCGTCACCGCCACGATGGAAAGCAGCGAAGAGATGCGCCCCAGCTCGCCCTTGAGCTGCGGGCCGAGAAAACGGTTGGAATAAAACGAGGCCACCAGACCGATGAGCACGGCCAGAATCTTGGTGAAAATGGTGAAGAGGTAGTCGTTATCCGTCACGCGGCGGATGATGCGCTTGACATTCATGGGGCGCAGTCCTTTCTCCGGTTTGATGGAGGCCATAAGCCTACCAGTGTATTATACCGCGCATTTCCTCGGTTTGCAATTTTTTCTTCCCTTCCCCCTGCGCTTTTTCACCCTCGGCTGCTTCGGCGCATAGTGTATATCGGAGCCTGCCCCCAGCCTGACGCCAAGCGTTCAGAGCCGCAAGCGCTTCCATCCAACCAAGAACAGGCGCAACGCGCTTTCCATATTTTTTCGGAGGTGTCCGATATGTCATGTCATTGCGATTGCAGGCCGAGCTGCCCGTATGTCGAGTGGCTCCATCCGCTGTGCTGCAACCCGGCGCATTTCTGCTGCGCGGGCTGCGAAAACGGCCCGACGCTCGTCATCCATAAGATCGTGCTGGAGCCCTGCGGCGGCCAGAGCTGCACGGAGCGCACGTTTACCCTGCGCATCACCGGCCCGAGCTACCCAAACGGAGAGACGTTCACCCTCCGCGCGGGGAGCTGCACCCAGCTCGACGAGCCGCTGGTCATCAGCGGGCTTGAGCCGGGCTGCTATACCATCGAGGAGCTGATGAGCAAGCCATACGAATACTGCACGACCATCACCGGCCCGGTCATGGGCAACGTCGTCCGCCTGACAAATTCCTGCGTGCCGACCGTCGTCACCATCGTCAACCGCAAGCAGCTCTGCCGCCGTCGCCGCTGCTACTGCTAATACTAATTCTTGTTAAAATGGCTTAATCCGCGCACCATCTTTTTCGCTCTGACTTTGCCTCGTTCCGTTCAACGTACCTCCAGTACGCCTCACTTCACTTGGCTTCGTCAGAACAAAAAATCTGATGCGCTCTGTTAAGCATTTTAACTGCGAATTAGTATAAAACCGGCGTTCTCCCTCCTTCCGGAGGGAGAATCGCTTTTTTTCATACGGAAAATGGTTTACATCGCGGCCTCTCCCTGCTCGGTCGCAATCACGCGCAGAAGCTGCTCCGTCTCCCCGCTCTTCGCGTTGACAAAGACCCAGTAATCCGCCGCGCCGTCCGTGCAGGAAAAGCCCCAGCAGAGCGCCTCGCCCGCATCCCGCGGGATGACGCACAGGCGCTCGCTCCTGATCGTGAGCTTGGGCGAAACCATCTCCCGCGCCCGCGCGGCGGTCACCGTCGGCGTTACGTCCGTTCGCCGCGTGTGGTTGGCCAGATACTGCGAACATTCCGCGCCGACCACGCGCCCGCTGTCCATGCTCACCTGCACCTTGACCTGATCGGGATAGAGCGTCACGCCGTCCTGCACGGCGGCAAAGTTGGCGACCGCCATGCCGTCGTATTGCTGCACAAAGCACGGCTCCATTTCGCCAAAGCCCACGTCCGCCAGATAGACCTTTGCGTTTTGCAGGCATGTCTTGACGTCATACCGGTGGGCGAACGCAGCGTTTTCCGGCATCATCCAGAGCAGATAGCCGCCCTGCCCCGTGACCTGCACGGCGATTTTTCCGTCCGGGGTATCGGCCGTAAAGCCGAAGGCCTCGAACCGGCCGCCGCTGTCCGCCGCATCGGCCACGCGGTCGCTCGTCACGCCCGCGTATCGCGCCGCTGCCTCCCGCGCCTGTCGGCGGGTCACGCGGCTGCTGCCCCGAAGCGCGGCGCTCCCCTCCGTTTTGCCATCCGAAAACGGGCCGTCGTAGATCAGCGCCGGGTATTCGACGGCGCTCTTCGTTTCGCTCTCCGGCCACGAAACCGCTTCGCCCTGCCCGGCGAGCTGCTCGCCGAGCGCGTGGCAGGCGCGCATCATATCCTCAATCTGCCGCTCGTCCTCCCCGGTGAGCATGCCGCCATCCGAAACCTGCGCCGCCAGCGCCAGGGAATACTGCCCCATCTGCCCGGCGAATTTCATCGCGTCGCCCGTCGCCCGCTCGCCCGCCGTCAGGCGGGAAAGGCCGCTTTCCACATGCTGCGCGAGAATCGCCGTTTCGCCCAGCAGCGACACGCTCTGCCGCGCGCCCGAGGCCACCAGCAGCTTGGACAGGTTCACCTCGATATCCGCCATCGCCGCGATCACGTCGGCCATTTCCCGCTGCTGCTGCATGGCGATTTCGCGGCGCAGCTCGGCCTCGCGCAGGTGCAGCGCACCGCACAGGCCGACGGCCAGACACAGCAGCGCCGTCAGCCCGGCCAGCATGCGCCGAAGCCGCTTTCCTTCCTCCATGCCGCCCACCCTTTACACCGCAAAGCTGTGGTCGCCGATGGTCAGCCGAACCTCGCGCGACCAGATCCACGGGGAGGTTGCCGTCGCCGGGTTGTAGTAATACAGGCAGCCGCTCGTCGGATCCCAGCCGTTGAGCGCGTCCCGCGCGGCGCGGCGGCTCTGCTCGCTGGGCGCTAAATTGATCTGCCCGTCGCTCACCGCGTCGAACGCGCCGGATTGATAGATCACCCCGGCCAACGTATTGGGAAAACGGCTGCTCCTGACCCGGTTGAGCGCCACCGCGCCGACCGCCACCATGCCGACATAGGGCTCGCCGCGCGCCTCGCCGTGAATCAGCCGCGCCAGCAGCTCGACCTCCGAGGCGTAGCCGGAAGCCGCCGTCGTCACCGCCGAGGCCGCCGCCTTTTCGGAAACGCCCATCGCCGCCAGCGTCGCCGCGCCCGCCACGCCGTCCGCCCGCAGGCCGTTCTTTTTCTGAAAGCGGATCACCGCGTCGTATGTCCCCTGACCGAACACGCCGTCCACCGCGCCAGAATAATAGCCCCATTGCTTCAGCTTTTGCTGCACGCGGCGCACCGTTTCGCCGCTCTGCCCCCAGTAAACCGCCGCCAGCGCCGTCGGCGCAAACACAAACAGCAGCATCAGCCCGAAAAGCGCCGCCGCGACGATGCGCGCGCCTCTTTTGCTCACAGCCATGTCCGCGCCGCCTCCCCCGCCTCGTCCTCCGTCGCTTCGCCCAAGAGCCATTCGGGCAGAAGCTGTTCAAACAGCATGCTGAAAAAGACGGGCTGCGCGGGCTTTTTGGGCAGAGCCAACGCCGTCAGCAGCAGCGCGCAGAGAAAAAGCGCGGCAAAAAGGCGACCCATGTTCATTCCTCCGTTTCACGCGGTTGATACAACAAGGGTCGCCCGACGGCTGTGAAATTATACCGGTTTGCGCTTTCTGATTTGCGCTTCTTTATGCTTCTTCCTCGACGACGACGCCGTGCGCGGCCGTGCGCATCATCCGGCAGGTCGGATATGCCGCCGCCAGCCGATCTGCCGCGCGTCGGCATGCGCCCGCGTGCATGAACACGCCGAAAACCGCCGATCCGCTGCCCGTCATCCGCGCGCCGACCGCGCCGCTCTCCTCGATGGCGCGAATGGCGCGGTCGATTTCCGGGCGCATCCGCCGCGAAACCGGCTCGAGCACATTGCCAAGCGCCGCGCCGAGCGCGCGAACGTCGCCTGCGGCCAGCGCGCGCTGCGCCGCCTCGTTATCCGGCCTGTCCTCGCCGCGGATGCCGTCCTCGTGCAGCGCGGTGAAGACCTCCTTGGTGGACAGCCCCCGGCAGGGCTGAAACGCCACCAGATACAGCGGCTTTTTCATCGCCAGCGGCGTCAGCCTTTCGCCCACGCCCTGCGCCCGCTGCAAGCCGCCGCGAACGCAGAACGGCACGTCCGCGCCGACGGTCAGGCCGATTTCCTCCAGCCTGTCCGCCGAGAGCCCCAGCCCCCACAGGCGGTTCAGCCCGACGAGCGCCGCCGCCGCGTCGCTGCTGCCGCCGCCCATGCCGGCCGCGACGGGGATGTATTTTTTGAGCGTGATGCGCGCGCCGCGTGTGCAGCCTGTCGCGGCTTGCAGCGCCGCCGCCGCCTTCAGCACGAGGTTATTGCCGTCCGCCGGAACGAACGCGCGCCCCTGCGCCCGCACATAGAGGGAGAGCTGCGGCGCTTCCTCCATCGTCATCTGGTCGCAGAGCGTGACGGACTGCATCAGCATATCCAGATCGTGATAACCGTTGGGCAGCGTGCCCACCACGTCCAGCGTCCAGTTGATCTTCGCTCTGGCCTGAATTTTCAGCTTCATGCCCATTCCTCCGAACGTCAGCGCGCCATCAGCGCTTCGATTTCCTCCGTCGTGCGCGGAATCGCCTCGGAGAGCACACGGCAGCCCGTCTCCGTAATCAGCAGATCATCCTCGATGCGGATACCGATTTCCTCCTCGTCGATATACAGCCCCGGCTCGTCGCTGATGACCATGCCCGCGCGCAGCCCCAGATCCTCGCGAACGGCGCAGTCGTGCGTGTCCAGCCCCAGATGGTGGGAAACGCCGTGCATGTAATACCTGCCGATTTCCTCCGCCGACTGGATTTTGCCAATGGCCATCATGCCCTCCGCCAGCACCTTTTTGCAAAGGTCGTTCAGCTCGCGCAGGGTCACGCCCGGCCGCGCGGCCTCGGCCACCGCCCGGTTGGCGCGCAGCACGATGTCGTAAATCTCCTTCTGGCGCGGCGAATACTTGCCGCTAATCGGATAGGTTCGGGTGATATCGGCGCAGTAGCCCTCCACCCGCGCGCCGAGGTCGAGCAGCAGCAGCTTGCCGTCCTCCAGCTTGCAGTGGTTCGTGCCGTAATGCAGCATGCAGCCGTTGATGCCGCTGCCCGCGATCGTCGGGAAGGAGACGCGCTCCGCGCCCCGCATGCGGATTTCATACTCAAACTCCGCCTGCTGCTGATATTCCATGCGCCCCGGCTCAAGCGTCGCGAGCACGCGGCGCAAGCCCTGATCCGTGATCGCAATCGCGCGCTCAAGCGTCTTGATCTCGTCCTCGTCCTTCACCATGCGCATGGCGGACAGCATCGTATGCGCGTTCTTGAGCGCGATGGTCGGGTATTGCTGCGCAAAGCGCTTCGCCTTCTGCATGTTGTAGCTGTCCGTATCGCCCATGGCGTTGCGATAGCAGTCAAAATACGCGGCATTGACCGTTTCACGCGCGACGCAACGGCTGATGAGGCTCTCCACGCTGTCGATATAGCGCACATCGTCAATGCCGCTGACGGCCTTCGCCTCGTCAATCGTCACGCGGCGACCCGTCCAGCGCTCCATATCGGGAATCGGTTCTTCGATAAACAGGATGACATGCGCCGGATGATGCGTATTGGCCAGCACGAGCGCCATGTTTTCCCGGCGCAGACCCGTCAGGTAGAAGAAATGATGGTTCGCCTCAAATTCAAAGCCCTCGTCCATCGAGCTTGCGACACTTTCGCCGCTGTAAAGCACCATCATCTCGCCGAATTGAAGCTGATCGAGCACGCGGCGGCGGCGCTGTTCATATGGATTCATCGTAAAACGCTCCTTTGCACATTTGATCTCTGTGTATTGTACCACAGCGCGCGCAAAAGCACAACGCCGCGCCGTTCTTCTTTCATTCTCCACATGTACTCCATTTTCCATCTGTTTTCTCGTGAATACCGGCTTATGCGCTCCACTTTCTGCGTTATATGAACCACCATCCGCCTTTTCCCCTCGTTTTTTCGATTCCCGCCCGACGCGCGCGCTTGACAAAGGCGCGGTTACTCCTTATAATATAAATACTTTCGCCACAATATTTTGAAAGGGAGTTTTATTTTGCGTTCGTTTCGGCCGTATTTTTCGCTGGGCAAATGTTTTCTGGCGCTCGCGGGCAGTGCCATTCTCGCCTTCGGCCTGTACAATGTTCATTCGTTTTCCAACGTCACCGAGGGCGGTGTGCTGGGCATGACGCTGCTGCTGCACCACTGGCTCGGCCTTTCCCCCTCCATTTCGGGGCTTGTGCTCAACGCGGCCTGCTACATCGGCGGCTGGCGCACGCTGGGGCGCTCGTTCATCTTCTATTCCGTCATCGCGGGCGGCGGCTTCTCCGCGTTCTATGCGTTTTTTGAGCAGTTTGATCCGCTCTGGCCGGGTCTGGCGCAAATGCCGCTGGTCGCGGCGGTCGTCGGCGCGCTGTTTGTCGGCGTCGGCGCGGGGTTAAGCGTTCGCGCGGGCGGCGCGCCCGGCGGCGACGACGCGCTGGCCATGGCGCTGCACAAGGTGCTCCGCCAGCCGATTGAGCGCATCTATCTGGGCAGCGATTTGGTCGTCCTCGCGCTGTCCGCAACGTATCTGCCGCTGGAGCGCCTCGCCTGTTCGCTGCTGACGGTGCTCCTCTCCGGCCAGATCATCGGCCTGATTCAGCGCATTCCGTCGCCGTCCGCGCGCAAAGCCGCGGCGCTCGAATCGACCAATAAATAAGCGGGCTGAGCCCGCCTGCCCCTTCGCATAGGGATACGACGTATTGCCTAGACGGAAAATAACCAGATCAAAGAGCTCCCTCTTCGAGAGCGTGGAGCTTGCCGCCCGCTGTGCGGGAGGCAGGCAAGCGGAACGCCGAAGGTCTGGCACGGCGCAGCCGTGACTGAGGGAGTCAGGCAGGCGCGTCCGCCATCAGAATATATCCATCATTGCAGATTCGCTCATCTGCTGCAAGTCAATAAAAATCGGAGAAGTTCGCCGCTTCTCCGATTTTTTTGTGTGCCGAATCAGTCGATTTCCTCCGCATAATAGACGAAATCAAGCGTATTGATCGCCTTGATCATCTCCTGATGACTGCTGTATTTGGCTCTGTCCTTCTGCCGCACCGTCAGCGAAACGGAATACACGCTCAGGCCGGAATTGATATACGCCGGGTTGGCCTCGATGTCGTCGATCTTCAGGCCGAGGGTGCGCATGGTGGTGATAAAGCGCTGCAAATCCTCGCGGTTTTTCAGCTCAAGGTGCACCTCAAAGTGGTTGGAACGGTTTTTGAGGTCGATTTCAAACGTCGGGAACAGCGCCAGACAGCACATCAGCGCCGCATAGCCGATGACGGAGACCGTATACAGCCCCGCGCCGATGGTCAGGCCGATCACGCCGCAGGCCCAGAGCGCCACCGAGGTCGTCAGCCCCTTGATCTGGTTTTTGGAGCTGTAAAGAATCGAGTTGCTGCTGATGATGGCGATGGCGATCACCGTCGCGGCGGAAACCAGCGGCCCGCCCGCGCGCTCGACGCTCTGATCCAGCAGCATGGCCATGGTCGAAGCCAGCGAAACGAGGATAAACGTCCGCTGTCCCGCCGCGTGGCGCTTGCTTGCGCGCTCGCAGCCGATCATGGCGGCAAAGACGACGGAAACCGCCACCCGCAGCAGGACGGAATACAGGTTGAGTTCGGTTGCCCAGCTCCCCAGCAGCGATGCAATCGGGTCGTTCATGTTCATGGATGGATGCCTCCTGTCGAACGGCCGCCCTTGAAGCGGCGGTTGTGATAATACTGCGCCAAATCATATTGTTCCTGCGCGGCCTGCGTAAACGCCAGCTCCTCCTCGGCGCTGGTTTCCACCGGATCGGGCAGGCGCGCCTCGATCGTCTTCATGCGCTCAATCAGCGTTTCCAGCCTGCTCTTCGGCACGGCGGGCACGACGCGCGGCGCATCCGGCACATCGTGGCCATACGAGCCGGAAAGAAAGAGCGCCAGCTTGGAGCAGCCCGGCCCGACCAGCTCATAGAGCACGCTGGATGCGAGGATGATGGTTTGCAGCATCTCGCCCATTTCGCCGCCGAGCGTGCGCGCGCCCATCGCCGCCAGACCGATGGCCACGCCGGCCTGCGGAATCAGCGCGAGACCGAGGTAATTGCGAACCCCCTTGCCCTTGCCGACCGCAAGCGCGCCGAGATACGCGCCCGCATACTTGCCGACGATGCGCCCCGCGAAATACAGAATACCGACCAGCAGCAGCGGCACGCTGCCGCTCGCGCCGAGCGTATCCGTCAGCGCGCCGAGGTTGAAGCTCAGGCCGGAACGCACGAAGAACAGCAGCAGAATCGGCGGGCTCCAATACCCGAGCTGGCGAAACAGCTTTTCGTCCCCCGTCAGGTTGATATACGTCATGCCCATGGACATGCAGCCCAGCAGCGGCGAAATATCCGCCATCGCGCAGATGCCGCAGAACGCGAACAGCGTCGCAATCGAGACGATCAGCCGGTTATCCGTCGAGCGCTTGCGGAAAAACAGCTTGAGCATCACGCCGAACAGCGCGCCCAGCGCCAGCACGCAGATATTCGCCAGAATCGGGGCGATCACGGTGGAAAGCTGCATGCTGCCGCTCTGCGAAGCCATCGCCACGGAAATCGCGACGCTGTACAGAATCAGACCGACCACGTCATCCAGCGCGACGACCTGCAGGAGCGTATCGACAAAATCGCCGTGCGCGCCGGTCTGCCGAATCGTCATCATGGTGGAAGCGGGCGCTGTGGCCGAGGCCAGCGCCGCGAGCACGATGGAAAAGCTCAATTCCAGATGCAGCACGCCGTAGACGAGGATGAACACCGCGACAGAGGCCAGACAGGCTTCCAGCACGGTAATGACGATCACCTTCGCGCCGTTTCGCCGGAGCACCTCCACCTTGAAAAACTCGCCCGCGCTGAACGCGATGAACGCCAGCGCCACGTCCGAAAGAAAATCCGTTCCGTCGATGATGGTCTGCGGAATCACATTCAAGCAGCACGGCCCCATCAAAATGCCCGCCAGAATATAGCCCGTCACATTGGGCAGGCGGAACCGCTTGGTGATTCGCGTCATTGCGAAACCGGCGAACAGCATGGCCGAAATAGAAATAATGACCCGCGCCACCGGCGAGGCCTGCATGGATTCGATCAATTTTCCCCGTTCTCCTTCCTCGTTCGAATTTTACATTGATTTTACATCAATCTAACATAAAATTCAAGCCTTTCATCAAATTTTATGATAAGGCTTTGAAAAAAATCAGCCATTTTAACAACAAAGGAGACGGAATGTCTCTTCCGTCTCCCCGAGCGCCAACGCACTTTTTTGATTTCAGGCTTAATTTCAGTTTGCTTCCGGCAGGAATACCTCCGCCGCAGCCGCGCAGAGCCTTCTGGTGATGCGCATGATTCCGTCCTCCCGCGTGGTTTTGCAGCCGTTGGTCATCACGCAGAACACGGTCTGGCTGACCGGCTCGACGTACAGGTTGCAGACGATCCCCTCGTCCGTGCCCTGATGGCCGTACACGCGCCGCCCTTCGAGCAGCGAATCCTTTCGGATGGTGAAAAAGCTGTACGGCGTATCGCTCGTGATGCCCGTCGTTTCCATGCTCTGCTCCTGCCGCATCATCGCAATCGCCTTTTCGCTGAGCACGCGCACGCCGTCCACCGTGCCGTCGCCGCAGAGGGCAATGCCCAGCCGCGTCAAATCGCGCGGGCGGATCAGCAGGCTGCCGACCGTCACGCGGTAATGCGTATCCGGCGTGGCGAACGCATCGTATGCCTGACGCAGCAGATAGCTCGGCGCGCGGTAGAGCGACCCGTCCTTGTGGTAGGTGGCGGTGAGATACGTTTCCGCTTCCTCAAGCTGCGTCGCGGTATAGGCCGCGTCGATGCCCAGCGGCGCGAAGAGGTATTCCCGCATGAAGGAGGACACGTCCTGCCCGGTGACGGATTCGATGATCGCGCCCGTGACGCCCGCGCCGAAGTTGGAATAGGCGTATTGGCTGCCGGGGCGGACGTCCTTGAAATTGGCCGCCGCCTTTTTATCCAGCGCAATCATGTCGCTGAGCTTGCTGGACAGTCTGGAATACGACGAATTTTCGTTCAGCCCCGACGTGTGGCTCATCAGCATACGCAGGGTGATCGGCACATCGGGATAGCGCGGGTTGCCCGCCTCGTAGCCCAGATAAACGCTGATGTCCTCGTCCGGGTCGAGCAGGCCGTCGTCCATCATCCGCATCAGGCCGATGCCCGTGACGAGCTTGGTGACGGAGGCGCAGCGGAAATAGCTCTTTTCCGTCACCGGCACATGGGTCGTCTTCTGCTGCTCGCCGTAATAGCGTTCGTAGACGATCTCGCCCTCCTGCGCCACCAGAAACGCGCCGCCGACCGTCTTGGCGTCCCGAAAAATCCGATCCACCTGTTCATCCAGCGTCTGCGCTCCCGCCGCGCCGACGGCCGGCAAAAGCGCCAGCAGCAGGCAGGCGCACCCGATTCTTTTGATCTTTAGGCTCTTTATCTTCTCTATCACCGTTTGCACCGGCCGGTTCCTCCCGTTATCGCTTCATCGCGTTATCGCGCCGCCCCGCTGGGCGGGCGCTCAGCTTGTTGACATAAGCAAACTTGGCTTAAATAGCAAAATCAAGAAATTCAGCTATTCTTTCATTTGCGGAAAGGGCTATTCTCCCCCCTTCGGGGGGAGAATAGCTTTTTTCTATAGTCTGTGCGCCGCCTCTCCGGGCGGGCGCCGTCGGCAAGGCCGACCGAGGCGTTATTATAACACCCGCGCGGGACGCTTGCAAGTCCCGCGCGGGTGCGCAATCAATTTTTGATGTATTCCGGGCATGCCGCGCGGATGGTCGCCTCATCCACATTCACGCGGGAAAGGTGCTTGGTCATCACGGCCTGCGCGGCCGCCACGTCCCTGCGCTCAATCGCATCGCAAATCGCCAGATGGTCGCTGATGATCTTCTGATCCTTCACCACCGAGAGCGACAGCGCGCGAACGCGGTCAAAGTGAGCCATCATGCCCTCCAGCATGCGCACGGTGTTGTCCTTATGCGCGATGTGGAAGAGCAGGCGGTGGAACTCGTTATCCAGCTCCATCAGATCGAATGTTCCGCTCATCTCCGGCTCTTGGGAAAGCTGCTGAAAGCGGACGTTCTGCCTGAGCTGCACGAGCGATTCCTCGGTCACGTTTTCGCAGACGATGGAGAGAATCGCGACCTCCAGCACCTCTCTGGCAAAGCGGGCTTCCTCCACCAGCGCATAATCAATCAGGCTGATTCGGCTGCCCCGCTGCGGCAGAATATCCACCAGCCCATACTGCGCCATGTCCATCAGCGCCTCGCGCACGGGCGTGCGGCTCAGGCCGAGCTGCGCGGCCAGCTCGTTTTCGCTGACCATCGCGCCGGGCTTCAGCTCCATGGAGATGATGTTCTCCTTGAGCATACGCAGCGCATACTCCCTCGCGGTTTCGGCGTAGTGTCTTTCCTCAAGTTTCACGGTTTCTTACCCCAAATACGCCTCAAGCGTCTTTTGAACGGCACCTTCGCCCGCCAGCTCGGAAACGAACATCTCCTCGATGCGGTCGGCCATGCCGATTGCGGTCAGGTCGCTGCCGAAGATATTCGCGTTGGCGAGAATCGGGCGAATCTGCCCATGATACGTTTCCGGCTTGCCGACCTCAATGCCCGCAAGCTGCGCCTGCAATTCGTCCTTCATCGGGTCGGCGGAGATTTCGATGGCCTTGCCGTCGTCACCCACGCCGAGCAGGTAGCGCAGCCAGCCCGCAATCGCCAGAGAAAGCGCGGTCAGCTCGTGCAGATCCCGACCCTTCTCCACATAGCTCTTGATCGTCTCGCCGAAGCGGATGCCGACCTTCTGGGAGGTATCCGTCGCGATGCGCTGCGGGCTGTCCGGCATGAAGGGATTCGGCAGGCGCTGCTCGACCACCTCGTCGATAAACGCCTTCGGGCTGAGGATGACCGGATCGACGACGACCGGCAGACCCTCGACGTAGCCCAGCCGCTTGACCAGCTTCACCAGCGTCTCGTCCTTCATCTCGTCGCAGATCAGCGTATAGCCGAGCATGCAGCCATACACCGCCAGCGCGGTATGCAGCGGGTTGAGGCAGGTCGTGACCTTCATGCGCTCGGTCTTGTTGACGGTCTCGCGGTCGGTCATGTAGACCCCCGCCTTCTCCAGCGGCGGACGGCCGTTGGGGAAGCGATCCTCCACCACGAGGTACTGCGGGCGCTCCGCGTTGACGAACGGCGCGATATACGTCCGCTTGGAGGTAATCACCGGGGCGATATCCTCGCAGCCGAGCTTCTCCAGCTCCTTGCAGACGGAATCGGCCGGGCGCGGCGTGATCTTGTCGATCATCGACCACGGGAACGCGACCTGCGCCTCGTCGGAGATGTAATCCACAAACGCCTGCGGCACAAAGCCCTTCTTCAGCCACTCGTCCGCCATGGTCAGCACCGCGCCGCGCAGCTTCTCGCCGTTGTGGCTGCAATTATCCATGGAGACGACGGCCAGCGGCGCCTTGCCGTTTTCAAAGCGGTGCAGCAGCATGGCGCAGACAATCGCCATCGCGCCGGTCGCCTTGTCCGGGCCGTTGTCGATATCCGCCTGAACGAACGGGAAGAACGCTCCGGCGGCGTTTTTGAGCGCGTAGCCCTTCTCCGTGATGGTGAAGGAAACCATTTGCAGGCTCGGATCGGCGAAGACCGCCTTGAGGCGGCTCCATGCCTCCGGCACGCCCGACTGCGCCTTGATGGCCTCGCTCAGCGAGCCGAGCACGCGCTTGTCGGTCGTCGCGTCCGCGTTGAGCGTGACGGCCAGCACGAGGTTGTCATACGGCGTGTAAATCTGATCCACCACGTCGAAATCGAAGGTCTCCACGCAGGTGATGCCGCGATCCATTTCGCCCTTGGCGATCAGCGTATCGGCCAGACCGCCCACGAAGATGCGGAAAATGTTGCCCGCGCCGAAGTGCGCCCAGACCGGGTGCGCCTTCGCCTTTTCGGCCGCCGCCTGAACGTCGTATTCCGGCAGCTTGACGCCGGCGCTCTGCCACGCGGCGGTATCCTTGATTCCTTCAAACGTCAGTTTCATCCGCTCATCCCCTCTTCGCGTTCTTGTCGATGGCTTCCCAGAGGCCGTTGAGGTACGCAATGCCCAGCGCGCGGTCATACAGGCCGTAGCCGGGGCGGCCGATCTCATCCCAAATCATGCGGCCGTGATCCGGGCGGATGTAGGTATCCGGGCAGGTCTCATACGCGGCCTTCATAATCTCGTACATATCCAGATCGCCGTCGGAGGACAGGTGGCTGCTCTCGCGGAAGCGGCGGTCGCTGCCCAGATGCTTGATGTTGCGCACATGCAGGCAGCCGATGCGGTTCATCTCGCCGAAGTGGCGAACCATCGCCGGGATATCGTTCTGCACGTTGCTGCCCAGCGAGCCCGTGCACAGGCAGAGCGTGTTGCAGGGGCTGTCGTGCAGCTTCACCATGCGGTCAAAGCCCGCCTGATCGTGCGTGATGCGCGGCAGGCCGAAGATCGGCCAGCCCGGATCGTCCGGATGGCAGGCCATCTTCACGCCGACCTCTTCGCAGGTCGGGATGATGCCGTCGAGGAAATACTTGAAGTTTTCAAACAGCTTCTCCTCGTCCACGCTCTTGTAGAGCTCCAGCACGTGCTCCAGCTCGGCCAGACGGGCGGGCTCCCAGCCCGGCAGGGTGAAGCCGTTGGAGTTTTCGGCCGTGCGGCGGACGATCTCCATCGGGGTCATCGCGCCCAGCTCGGCCTCGTCGTAATACAGGCTGTTGGAGCCGTCCTCCGGGATGACGCGCGCCAAATCGGTGCGCAGCCAGTCCAGCACCGGCATGAAGTTGTAGACGATGACCTTCACGCCGTACTTCGCCAGATTGCGGATGGACTTGCAGTAATTCTCGATGTACATATCGCGCGTGGGCAGGCCGAGCTTGATATCCTCATGCACGTTGACGCTCTCGATGACCTCGCACTCGAGCCCCGCGGCATGCACCTCGTCGATATACGCCTTGATCTCGTCTTCTTCCCAGACCTCGCCCGCGGCCTTGTAATCAAGCACACCCATCAGGCCGGTGCAGCCGGGGATCTGCTTAATCTGCTTGAGCGTGATCTTGTCGCTCTGACTGCCATACCAGCGAAACGTCATTTTCATGTTCTTCCGTTCTCCTTTCGGTTCGTTCGGTCTCATGGTACAACGTCTTGTTGTTTACTAGTATTCTAGCACATTTTAAGGTGAATGGCTACCCTATTTTCAAGTTTTTTCCTGTTATCCGACGACTTTTGCGCTCCGGATCAAACAATTCACGCAAAAAGAATTGCTTTTCCCGCCGCATCCAGATATACTATACTCATCCTGACGCTATAAATTAAGGAGTTGTTGATCCGATGCTGACCCTCTTTCCCAAGTTTAAGACGCGGCTGATCCTGTTTGAAGGGCTGTTTGTCGCGCTGATGGCGGCGCTCTATCTGCTCAAGCCGACGATGAACCCGATTGCGATGATCCTGATGCTGATTGTCGGCTGTCTGTTCATCGCCGCCGCGCAGTACATCAACGCCGCGAACACGCACAGCCGCCAGCTCAACCGGCTGTATAACCAGCTCGACGTGGACGGCTTTTTGAAGGAATACGAGCCGCACCTCCGGCAGAACCCGAAAAACCCCAACCTGTATATGATGGTTCGGCTGCACCTGTCCAACGCCTATGCCGCGCAGGGGCGCTTTGACGACGCGATGAAGCTGCTGGCCGCCACGGAGATTCGGGAAGGCAAAAAGCCCGAGCAGGCGCTGATGAGCCGCTTTGCCGTCACCAGCAACCTGTGCTACTGCGCCGAACAGATGGGCGATCTCGACGCGGCGAAAAAATACCTCGACGAGCTGCACGGCTACAAGAAGCAGCTTGAGGCGATTCAGGAGACGAAGAAGCCCAAGCAGCGCATGGCTTTCTCCTGCGAGCTGAACGACCAGTGCATGAAGCTGCTCTCCACCGGCAAATGCGACATTCAGGCGCTCAAGACGCAGGTGCAGCAGAACAACACCCAGCAGCTCCATCGCATCACCACCTCGCTGTGGATTGCGCGCGCCTATCTGGCCGAGCAGAACCGCCGCGAGGCCGAGAACATCCTCCAGCAGATCGTCAAGCTCGCGCCCGATCTCTACCCCGGCCGGGAGGCCGCCCGCCTGCTCGCCGAGCTGCCCGCCAAGGCGGAAGGCTGATTGTTCGTCTCTCCTTTTCAGCGCTCCGCGCCCCTCGCTTTTGCGATTTCGGCGCGGGGCGCTGTTTTTTGCCGAAAATCGTCTTTTTCTGTAAAAAAGGGGTTGCTTTTTCCCGCTGACCATGATATAATCCTTTTCGCGTTGAGCAATCAAGCACCTTTAGCTCAGTTGGTAGAGCACCTGACTCTTAATCAGGGTGCCCAGGGTTCGAGCCCCTGAAGGTGCACCATGAATCCGAAAGTGTTTTGCTTTCGGATTTTTTTATTTAGGAGCGTGGTTTTCATGTCCCCTGTCCTCTGTCTTTCCTTCGATGCGCCGCGAATTGTGGATAACACAATTCTCATTCGTCTGGTTGACGCGCTGCGCAAATCCGTTCGATTCTGGCGGGTCGATTGCTTCACCGCATCCGAAACCTATCTGAACACAGAGATTGATTCGACCTTATCCCCCGAATCGTTGATCGCCCTGCTTGCCGAAAGCCAGAAGGCTATCTTTATCCGGCTGCTCGGTCAATCCGAACCGCAGACTCATACGTTCATCGACTCTTTGCGTGATTTTGTACAGAGCGATTGTTCCATTTGCATGCTGTGTGTCGATTCGGCGTATTACGAAATCTACACCAAACAGGATATTACCCCGTTTGAGCATGTGCTGGCCGATTTTCCATGTGAGCACATTGAAACGCTCTCTGGAAGTGAAATCACAAGGGAAACTATGCTAGTCTGACAAGCCTGTTCGAAAGGAAAAAGGTTGTGAAAAAGCATTTGAAACGCTTCGGCGTGCTCTGCGTGCTGGTCAATCACTGAAACCGTGCTGGAAGGCGGATGCCACGCGTATTTCGGCGCGTATGGCGCGCAGAAAGGCAACGATACGCCGACGCTTTCGGGCGGCGAACAGATCGGGCTGACGGCGGCGCAGATCGCCGAATTCATCTTCTCCCCGTAAACCGCAAGGAGGAACACCCATGCAGACTTCTTCGCTTCAACGGCGGCGCATCACCGGTGCGCACGCATTTTTTCTGGGCGCGCTGCTGGCGCTCTTCGCCCTCGCCCCGGCCATTCTGCCCTACGGCGGGCGCTTTGTCACGCGGGGCGACTTCATCGAGCAGCAGCTTCCCTTCATTCTGGAAACGCGGCGGATTCTGCGCGGCGGGCTGAACAGCTACAGCTTCAACACCTTCCTCGGCGCGCCGGCCGTCGGCAGCTATGCGTTTTATACGCTGGGCAGCGTGTTCGTCTGGCCGCTGGCGCTTCTGCCCAAGGCGCTGATTCCGTTCGGCATCAGCGTGATGGCGGTGCTCAAGCACGCCGTCTGCGCGCTGACCTCGTTTTGCTACCTGCGGCGGATGATCCGCGACGAGCGGCTCGCCCTGCTGGGCTGCGTGCTCTACGCCTTCTCCGGCTTCACCGTCGTCAATACGCAGTTTTATCATTTCACGGAGGTCATCGCGTTCTTCCCGCTGATCCTGCTGGGGATGGAGGACGCGATGGGCGAGCATCCCCGGCGCGGCCTGCTGGCGCTCTTCTGCGGGCTGAACACGCTGACGAATTACTATTTCATGCTCTCCAGCGCGCTGCTGGCGGCGCTGTACTTCGTCTTTCGGTTTTTCAGCGCGGATTGGAAGCCCCGCCGCACATGGCAAAACGTGTTCGCGCTGATCTTTGAATGCGGCGTCGGCTGCGCGCTGGCGGGCGTGCTGCTCTGCCCCGCGATGCTCTTCATGCTCTCCATCACGCGGACGGGCGCGGGCGACACGTCGCTGCTGACGCAGACCTATACCCTCGGCACGCTGCTCGAGCGCGTCCGCGCGCTGCTCATGCCGATTGAAAGCAACGTCGTCCACGCCTATTACGGCGACGCGCCGAGCTGGGCTTCCACCGCCGCGTATCTGCCGGTGTTCGGTCTGACCGGCGCGGTCGCGCTGTTTGGGCAGAAAAAGCATCGCTGGCTCAAGGGGCTGCTGCTCGCGCTGGCGGTTTGCAGCGCGGTTCCCGTCCTCTGCGGCGCGTTCGCGCTGGAAACCAACGTCGCCTATACCCGCTGGTGGTACGGCGTGGCGCTGATGACGACCCTGGCGACGCTGACGGCATTGCGCGACGCGGACGGCCGCGCCCTGCGCCGGGCATTTATCGCCCTGACGGCGCTGACGCTGCTGCTGACCGTGCCGTTCCTGCTGCCGGAGGGCTGGCAAAGCCGCATGGGGCGCGTCGGCGCCGCGCTGCTCAGCCGCCGGAAGGGCGCTTACGCCGACGATGTTTTCCGCGTCTTTTCCGTCTGCGCCGCGCTGCTCGGCGGCGGCGCGATGCTCTTTGTGCTCATCCGAAAGCCGCGCTTTGCCGTCACGCTGGCGCTCGTCTGCACGGTCGCCGCGGCGCAATACGCGGGCTATATTTTAGTGGGCGACGAAAACCTGCTCTCCGGGGGCGACGTTGCGGGCGAAGGGCTCTATACCCTGCCCGAAATCGCGGAGCCGACGCTTGAAGCCGCCGCCGCGCCGGACATGGCCGAATGGCAGCGCATCGACTATGGCAAAAAGATCCGCAACTACGGGCTTCTGCGCGGGGCGAGCAGCCTCACCGCCTTCACCAGCCTGCGCTCCTCCATCGTCGGGCGCTTCATCTCGATGGCGGGCTTTGGGTTTGACGAATCCACCACCGTCTGCCCGCCGGATGGCGGCGCGGCGCTGCGCGCGCTGCTGAGCGTGAAGGCGTATTACCGGCTCGACGACACGCCCGTGCCGGACGGCTTCGTTTACGACCACGACGAAAACGGGATTGCCGTATACCGCAACCCCAACGCCCTGCCGATGGGCTTTTTGCAGACGACCTGCACCGGCACATACCACCAGCGGATGGACAGCCAGACCACGCCGACCGTGCTGCTCGCCGCCGTGACGCTTGACGACGACGAGCTGGCCGCCTATCAGCCGCGCATGCAGACGCTCGACGTGGGCGACATCCCCGATTGGCAGGAAAGCGTCGCCCGCCTGAAGCAGAACGCCTGCAACGGCTTTGACGCGACCGCAGACGGCTTCATCGCCCACATCGACGCGAAGGAGGCCGGAATTCTGGTCTTCACGATTCCGTTTGACAAGGGCTTCTCCGCCGCCATCGACGGGCGGCAGGCCGACGTCATCCCCTGCGACGTGGCCTTCATGGGCGTTTGGGTCGAGCCGGGCGAACACGAAATCGTCTTCACCTATCGCACGCGCGCGCTGACCCTCGGCGCGGCGCTCAGTGCGCTGGCCGCCGCCGCGCTCGCGGTCTACGTGTTCATCTGCCGCCGTCGGGGAAGGTAAAGCGGAAGGTCGTGCCCGCCGAAACGCGGCTGGCCACGTCGATCCGGATGTCGTGCCGCCGCGCCACCTCGCTGCAAATCGCGAGGCCGAGCCCCGTTCCCTGCGCATTGCCGCCGCGCGTCCGGCGGAAACGCTCGAAGATGTGCGCCAGCTCCTCTTCGGGAATCCCGATCCCCTCGTCCGCGACGATGACGGTATGCCCCTCCATCGAAAGGCTGACGCGCTTCCCCGCGGGCGTAAACTTCACCGCGTTATCCAGCACGGCGAGCAGCATCTGCCGCAATCGGGCGTAATCGCCCGTCATCAAAAGCGCGCATTGGGGCTCGCTGCAAACAAAGACAACGCCCTTCCGCTCGCACAGCGCGCCCACGCTCATCGCCACGTCGCCCAGCAGCTCGCGCACATCCACCTCGCCCATGTTGAGCGAAAAGCCCGCGTTTTGCAGCCGCGAAAGCTCCAGCAGGTCAATAATCATCCGCTGCAAGCCCTTGCACTCGGCCAGCATCTGGCCGATATACGCCCGCACGTCACCCTCGCCGGAAACAACGCCGTCGCGCAGCGCTTCCAGCGAACCGCGGATGACCGTGACGGGCGTTTTGAGTTCGTGCGAAATCGTCGCGAAAAACGCACTCTGCTGCTCGCGGAGGCGCTCGTCCCGTCGGCGGGCGTCGTCAAGCCGCTCCGCCAGAATATCCATCGAGCGCGCCAGCTCGCCGATTTCGTCCTTCCGCGCGTTCTGCATCCGCGCGTCGTATTCGCCGCTCGCCAGCCTGCCCGCAAAGCGCTGAACCGCCGTGATCGGCTGGGTGAACATGCGCGAAAAGAGCGCGCCCAGCAGCACGGTCAGCGCGAAGGCAACCGCGCCGCTGAACAGCAGGATATCCGAGCTGGAAACCTGCGCGAAGCCCAGCTCGCGCAGCGTGCTTTCCAGCAGCACCACGCCGAGCACGTGGCTCTTGGCGTTCATAATCGGCATGCTCGTGGTCAGATGCGTTTCTCCGTCGATTTTCGCGGAGAGAAACGGCGTTTTGCCCATGAACCCCAGCGCGATCGTCTGCTCGATGTAATTGGGGAGCACCCTGCCGCTCATCGTCTGCACCACGCCGTCGAAATAGCCCGTCACGCGGTGCTGCTCGTCGATGAGATAGACGTTGCAATTCGTGATATGCTCGATCAGCGCCATATACGGCGCGAGCGTATCCTCGCCGACGATGAAGGGGTTTTCATCCAGCGCCTCGTAATCCGACGGCGCGATCATCTCCGAGAGATTCTGCGAAATGGCATATGCGTTGCGCTGCATGGTCTTGCTGTAATGGGCGATCATTTTTCGCTCCATCATCGCGTTGAAAAGCAGCTCCAGCACCACCGCAAACAGCATGAGCAGCAGCGCGAAAAGCCCTGTCAGGCGCGCGACGAGCGTTCGATGCATCGGCAGCTTCATGGCAGATTCCTTTCAAACTTATAGCCCGCGCCCCAGACGGTCGCGATGGTGAACGTGTCGTGCGGGTATGCGTCCAGCTTGGCGCGCAGGCGCTTGATGTGCGAATCCACCGCGCGGTAATTGCCCGCGAACTCATACCCCCAAACGATTGTCAGCAGGTTATCCCGCGTGAACACGCGCCCCGGCGACGCGGCCAGCGTGTACAGCAGCTCGACCTCCCGCCGCGTCAGGTTCAGCTTATGCCCGGACAGCGTGACGGACAGCGACGGCAGGTGAATCGACAGCTCGCCGATCACCAGCATTTCCTTTTCCGCCGCCGCCGGGATGCGCCGCAGCACCGCGCGAATCCGCGCCATCACCTCGCCGGGGGAAAACGGCTTGACGATGTAATCGTCCGCGCCGATATCCAGCCCGAGAATCCGATCCGCGTCCTCGTCCTTGGCGGTAATCATCAGAATCGGCACGCTCGACACCCGGCGGATGCGGCGGCAGACCTCCAGCCCGTCCAGCCCCGGCAGCATGATATCCAGCAGGATCAGCGACGGCTCGGCCGCGTCGAACAGGGCGAGCGCCTCCTCGCCGGTCTTCGCCGCCAGCATCGGCCACCCCTCTTTTTTGATGTATTGCGACAAAATATCGACGATCTGCGCGTTGTCGTCCACCACCAGAATCGGATTCACGTGCATCCCTCCAGCCTTTTCTTCTGCACATATTGTAAAATTGGGCGGCAGGAATGTCAAACCTTTTGCTCGAATTTAAAATTTTGGAAGCTTTTTTTGTTTTGACATACTTTTGCCACAGATCGCCCTTAAACTGGTTTTTGTCATCGGGAGGAACGAACATGAAACGCATAGCGACACTGATGATTCTGCTCATCGCCCTGGCTCTGCCCGCCGCCGCGCAGGAATACGCGGACGGCATTTATCGCGGGTTTTACTATGACGGCGGCATCGAGCAGATTGCCATTCAATTCGAACTCAAGGATGGAAAATTCGATTCGCTGGTGTATCGCGGCGTGAAATACAAGGATGGCGATTACATGAGCGAGGACGCAAGCGACGCGCAGAAGGCCATTCTCCGCCAATACCGCCAGCTTGCCGATTATCTCGTCGGCAAGGGCGTTTCCGCCATCGACGACCTCTATTCGCCGTATGACATCGTGGAGGATCTCGACGCGGTGACGACGGCGACGATGAAGGCCGGCAAGCTGATTTCCGCCCTCTGGGACGGGCTGAACCGCCACCCCTACAAGATCGTCGATACGACGAAGCTGCCCGAGGCCGAGCCCTATGCGGACGGCGTTTATCGCGGCAGCTACATGGAGGACGGCGGCGAGCAGGTCGCGCTGGAATTCACCCTGCAGGACAACACATTCACCGAGCTTCACTACACGACGCTGCAATATAAAAACGAGGATTATCTCGCACCGGACAGCGACGCGGCCGCCAAGGTCTGCGGCCAGTTCGACCAGCTGCTTGAGCATCTGGTCGGCAAGACCGTTTCAAGCGTGAGCGACCTGTATCTGCCGGGGCAGATTGCCGACGATACGGACGTTTCCACCGGCGCAACGCTGCGCGCCCCCAAGGTGATCTCCGCCATTTGGGATGCGCTCGGCCGCCGCGCCTACGTCATCATCAAGTAATTTATCGCGCCTCCATCCGCGGGGAGATGCGATAAACATACAGGTGTCCATCACCCGAAATCATTTATTTTGGAGGTACGATTATGAACAAGTTTGCGATGACCGCCGCGACTGCGGCGCTGATGCTTTCCTTCTCTGCCGGCGCGCTGGCCGCTTCCGGCCTCGGTTCCGTCACCACCATGTCCGGCGCGGGCGCTGAGGCCGACAAGGCCGGCAGCGTGACCATCAACACGACCATGTGCGCGCTGGAGCTGGACGACGCGGGCAAGATCACCGCCGTGAGCTTCGATATCGCGCAGAACAAGGTCGGCTTTGACGCGACCGGCGCGCTGACCGGCGAACTGACCGGCGAGCACCCGACCAAGAAGGAGCTGGGCGACGGCTACGGCATGAAGGCCGCCTCCGGCATCGGCAAGGAGTGGTTCGAGCAGGCCGAGGCGCTGGAAGACTGGTGCGTCGGCAAGACGGTTGAGGAAGTCGTCACCATGCCGACCTACGACAAGGGCGACGGCCACCACACGCAGGTGCCGGACGACGTCGATCTCAAGACCGGCTGCACCATCGACATGGGCTCCTTCCTCAACGCGCTCCAGGAGGCCGCCGACAACGCGAAGTAAGCCTTTTCCCCCATCGTTATCCACGCGCTCCCCGTCGCTCCGTCGGCGGGGAGCGTTTTTGTGTCCTCATCTGCCCCGCCGCTTGAATCCCCCGTCAAACCATGCTATACTGATACCAACACAGGCAGAAAGGCAGGCTGCAAACGATGATCCACTATAATCCGCTTCTGCAAAACATGGAAAACGGCAAAAAATTCATCACGATGGGCGAAATCATGCTTCGCCTGACGCCGCCGAACTATGAAAAAATCCGCATGGCCTCCGGGTTTGAGGCCAGCTATGGCGGCAGCGAGGCCAACATCGCCCTCGCGCTGGCCAACCTCGGCGTGGACAGCACGTTCTTCTCCGTCGTGCCAAGCAACAGCCTCGGCAAGAGCGCCGTGCGCTGGCTGCGCTCCAACGACGTGCACTGCACCCCGATGATCCTGACCTCGCCGGAGGAAACGCCGACCCACCGTCTGGGCACGTATTACTTGGAGACGGGCTACGGCATCCGCCCCAGCAAGGTCATTTACGACCGCAAGCACAGCGCCATGGCCGAGTACGATTTTTCGGACGTCGATCTGGGCGCGCTGCTGGAGGGCTTTGACTGGCTGCACCTGAGCGGCATCACCCCGGCGCTCAGCCCGAATTGCAGCAAACTGGTGCTGGATATGCTGCGCGTTGCCAAGGAAAAGGGGCTGACGGTCAGCTTTGACGGCAATTTCCGCAGCATGCTCTGGAGCTGGGAGGAGGCGCGCGATTTCTGCACGCAGTGCCTGCCCTATGTCGATATCCTGCTGGGCATCGAGCCGTATCACCTCTGGCGCGACGAGGACGACCACAGCCGGGGCGACGTGAAGGACGGCGTGCCGATGCAGCCCAGCTACGAGCAGCAGGACGAAATCTTCCAGCGCTTTGTCGAGCGCTATCCGAACCTCAAATGCATCGCGCGGCACGTTCGCTACGCCCATTCCGGCAGCGAGAACAGCCTGAAGGCGTTCATGTGGTACGAGGGACACACGTTTGAAAGCAAGCTGTTCACCTTCACCATCCTCGATCGCGTGGGCGGCGGCGACGCCTTTGCCAGCGGCCTGATTTACGCCATGCTGCACGATTACAAGCCGATGGACATGCTCAACTTCGCCGTGGCCTCCAGCGTCATCAAGCACACGATTCACGGCGACGCGAACATCACCGACGACGTGAGCAGCATCCGCAACCTGATGAACATGAATTACGACATCCGCCGCTGATCTGTCCGCGCGCGACGGCTTTGACAAGGGGGCTTGTGCATGAAAGAGGTTCGTTTCGGTCTCATCGGCCTTGGCGCGATGGGCATGGCGCACGCGAAAACGCTGCTGGGCGACGTGCCGAACGCGCGGCTCTGCGCCGCCGCAACCGCCAGCCAGACGCACGCCGCAGAGCTGCTGGCGCTGCCCGGCGCGGAGGATGTGCGCGTCTTCGCCACGCCCGCGGAAATGTATCAAAGCGGGCTGATCGACGCGGTGCTGATCGCCACGCCGCACAGGCTGCACGTCCGGCAGGCCGTCGAGGCCTTCCGCGCGGGGATGCACGTTCTGCTGGAAAAGCCGACGGGCGTTTCCACGCAGGAGGTGCGCCTGCTGAACGCCGAGGCGGACAAGAGCGGCCGGGCGTTCGGCGCGATGTTCAACCAGCGCACCAACCCGGCCTATCGCAAAATGAAGCGGCTCGTCGAATCCGGCGAGCTGGGCGAAATTCGGCGGACGAACGTGGTCATCACGGATTGGCTGCGCGCGCAGAGCTATTATGATTCCTGCGCGTGGCGCGCGACGTGGGCGGAGGATGGCGGCGGCGTTCTGCTCAATCAGGCGCCGCACAACCTCGATCTGTGGCAGTGGATCTGCGGCATGCCGCTCCGCGTCCGCGCGTTCTGCGGCTTTGGCCGCTGGCACGACATCGAGGTTGAGGACGACGTGACGGCCTACGTCGAATACCCCAACGGCGCGACAGGCACGTTCATCACCTGCACGGGCGAAGCGCCCGGCACCAACCGATTTGAAATCTCGATGACCGGCGGCCAACTGGTCTACGAAAACAACCGGCTGACGCTGGCGCGGCCGGACACGCCAGTGGATCGCTTCATCCGCGAATACGCGGGCGGCTTCGGCAAGCCGAACGTGACGATGGAGGATATCACGCCGGACGAGCCGTACCCGATGCACGCGGGCGTAATTCGCGCGTTTGCCGATCACATTCTGACCGGCGCGCCGATGATCGCCGACGGCCGCGAAGGGCTTTGCAGCCTGATGCTGGCCAACGCGATGCTGCTTTCGAGCTGGACGGACGAAACGATCGAGCTGCCCTTGGACGACGCGCGCTACGCCGACCGTCTGGCCGCGCTGGCCGCCCAAAGCCCGAAAAAGACCGCAAAGCCGATCAAGCTGGACGTCAGCAAATCGTTTTAACGTCCTTCCGCACAACCCAATCATTGAGCAAAAAGCAAATTCTGCACAAAACGCGGGCGCGCGATGCGCGCCCCTACGAGTACGGCGCAACTTATTGCCTAGATGGGAAATAACCCGCTCAAAGAGCTCCCTCTTCGAAGGGCGTGGAGCTTGCTGCCCGCTGCGCGGGAGGCAGGCAAGTGGAACGCCGAAGGTCTGGCACGGCGCAGCCGTGACTGAGGGAGTCAAGCGGACGCACGATGCGCGCCTGTTATCGGAATTTGTGCAAAATTTCGGATTTGCCCAGTTACCGCACGATCAACGACAAGGAACACACATTTATGACAGGCAAAGCTGAAAAAACAAATGTCATGCGTATTCTGGATAAGGCGGAAATCCCCTATCAGACGCATTTCTATTCGCCCGACACGGGCATCGACGCGGTTTCCGTCGCCAATGCGCTCGGGCAGGACCCGCAGGCGGTCTTCAAAACGCTGGTCACGCAGGGCAAGAGCCGCGCGTTTTACGTTTTCGTGATTCCGGCGACGGGCTCGCTGAACCTCAAGCGCGCGGCGGCGGCCTGCGGCGAGAAGGCGGTCGAGATGATCCCGCAAAAGGCGCTTCTGCCGAACACCGGCTACATCCACGGCGGATGCAGCCCCATCGGCATGAAAAAGCTCTACCCCACCTTCATCGACGAGAGCGCCCAGTTATTTGACGCCATCTGCGTCAGCGCGGGCAAAATCGGCGCGCAGGTGGAGCTTGCGCCGGACGCGCTCTGCGGGCTGGTTTCGGCGAAATACGCAGAACTGACGGACTGAGTCCGTTTTCACCTCCGCCAAAGTCTGCAACGCATCAGGGTTCTGCTCACGCGGGCGATTTTTCGCAGTTCTCCTCACACAGGCATATCGGACTGAGTCCGTTTTCACCTCCGCCAAAGTCTGCAATGCATCAGGGTTCTGCTCACGTGGGCGATTTTTCGCAGTTCTCCTCACACGGGCATATTGGACTGAGTCCGTTTTCACCTCCGCTGACATATAAAGAGGCGCTTCCCCCGTTCGGACAGGGAAAGCGCCTTTTCATATGCTTTTTGGCTTACTTCGCCAGCTCGACGGCGATCTGCGCCGCCGCGCGCGCGTTGTTATACGCGAGCTGGATGTTGGTCTTGAGGCTGTTGCCGCCGGTCAGCTCGACGATATGCGCGAGCAGGAACGGGGTGATGTTCTTGCCCTTCACGCCGGCCTCGTCGGCCATCGCCATCGCACGGTCGATGACAGCGCTCATCTCGTCGAAATCCATCGCGTATTCTTCCGGCACCGGGTTGCCGATGAGCATGCCGCCCTCCAGCCCCATGCCCCACTTCGCCTTGGCAATCGCCGCGACGTCCGCCGGGGTCTTGGCGTTGTAATCCACGCCGAAGCCGCTCTTGCGGCAATAGAACGCCGGGAAATCGTCGGTGTTCAGGCCGAGCACCGGAACGCCCATCGTCTCCAGATATTCCAGCGTGCGGCCGATATCCAGAATCATCTTCGCGCCCGCGCAGACAACCGCGACCGGGGTATGCGCCAGCTCCTGCAAATCGGCGCTCACGTCCATGGTCACCTCGCCGCGGCGATGCACGCCGCCGATGCCGCCGGTCGCAAAGACGTGGATGCCCGCCATGTTCGCCAGAATCATCGTGGTGGCAACGGTGGTCGCGCCGGTCAGCTTCTGCGCGACGACGATCGGCAGATCGCGGCGGCTGACCTTGAGCACGCCCTTCGCCTCGCACATGCGCACCAGCTCATCCTCGGTCAGGCCGCACTTAAGGCGGCCGTCGATGATCGCCATCGTCGCCGGAATCGCGCCCTGCTCGCGGATGATCTTCTCCACCTCGCGGGCGAAGCTCAGGTTCTCCGGATACGGCATGCCGTGGCTGAGGATGGTGCTCTCCAGCGCGACGACGGGCTTGCCGGTGCGGACGGCCTCCTCGATTTCCGGGGTGACGTCCATGTAGGCTTTCAGATCGAATTGCTTCATTTGATATACTCCTTTACCATAGTTTCAATCGCAGCGGGAGACATCTCCCGGCTGATGGTGTCGCTTGACGCGATGGCGACCATGCCCGCGCCCATGCCGAAGGCGAGAATCTCGTCGGCGGCATAGCCCTGACGGGTCGCGTAGATGATACCGGCCATAGACGCATCGCCCGCGCCGGTCGCGTTGACCATGCCGTCAAACGGACGGCTCACGCCCCAGATGCCGCCCTCCGGCCCGCGGTAATACATGCCGTCCCGCCCCAGGGAGACGAACACGCGCCGCACGCCCTTGCCGCGCAGGATGTCGCAGGCCAGCACGATGTTTTCCTTTGTATCCACCGGGCAGCCGCTGAGCACCTCCAGCTCCATGCGGTTGGGCTTCACCGTGTCAAAGCAGCCGATAAACGGCTTGAGCTCCCGCGCCCACGCCGTTGAAACGGGATCGAGATACAGCGGCCTGTCGCAGACCTGCGCCAGCCGCTCGATGGTTTGGGCGGAGAGGTTGCCGTCGCAGACGACCAGATCCGCGCCGCAGAGCAGGTCGCGGGATTCATCCACCAGCTTCGCGTTGAGCTGCTTGATGATGTGCATATCGCTCATCGCCAGCAGCATGTCGCCGTCGCCATCCATGATGGAGATATAGCTGGAAGAGCGTTCGCCGCGCAGCACGCGGGCGGCGCTCATGTCAATTCCGGCTTTTTCGCAGCCCTCGACGATGCCGCGCCCCTGCACATCGTCGCCCACGACGGTAATCAGGCGCACGTTTTCGCCGAGCCGCGCCAGATTTTCGCAGATATTGCGGCAAACGCCGCCCAAAGAGGTATGCAGCGAACCGGGGTTGGAATCCCGCATGATGAGCTGGCGGTCGCTCCTGCCGTGGATATCCATATTCGCGCCGCCGATACCGGCAATATAACCCATTGGCCTTGCCTCCGAATGTTTGCGTATTGAGGGGTTTTCGCCCCTGCGGGCGAAATTTATTATAGCGTTTTCTCTCCAAAAAATCAAGCGGGCAGCGCGGCTTCGGGCACGGCGCGCCCGTGTTTTGCGCGGAATTTGCGGCTTTGCGCGATTTGGGGAAAAGAAAAAACCGATTGCAAAAGCAATCGGCCTTTTGGCACCTCCAATGGGAATCGAACCCATGATTTTGCCTTGAGAGGGCAACGTCTTAACCGCTTGACCATGGAGGCAGATGGCTGGGGAACTAGGATTCGAACCTAGACAATACGAGTCAGAGTCGTAGGTGCTGCCGTTACACAATTCCCCAATGAACTTGTGTCGCTGACGAAGATAATTATAGCAAATTTCAAATCCGCTGTCAACACTTTTTTTCAAATTTTCTTCCGATTTTGTCATAAAACGCGCGTGCTTGCTTACCCATTCAAGATATGCTATAATAAAGCCCACTTTCAGGCGCGGCGCGTTCGCCGCATATTCTTTCAGTAAATGTGCAAATCCGAAATTTTGCACAAATTCCAATAACGGGCGCGCGATGCGCGCCCCTACAATGTCGCGGAAAAAAGGAACTGCACATTACGCCGCCGTGCCCGTAGGGGCGCGCATTGCGCGCCCGCGCTTTGTGCGACATTTGCTTTTTGCTCGATGATTGTTTTTAACATTTGAAAGGAAGTTGTTCCATGAAAGCAACACGGGCTCTTGTCCTGTTCTTGCTGACTGTTCTTCTCTGCCCGGCGCTGGCCAGCGCCGGTACGCTCGGCCCCGCGCTCAATTACGAGGAGCTGCTGGACATGGTGCGCCGCGCGAAGGACGGCGACATTCTGCTCGTCTCCGGCGAAATGACCGCGACGGAGGAGGCCATCTCCTCCCCCGCGCTGCTGCAAATCTCCGGCGACGGCAAGGCCGTTCTGCATCGGCTGCACATCAGCGACTCCTCCGTCATCCTCTCCGATGTGGAGCTGCGGGATTCCCTGACGATTTCCGGCATATCCAACGTCGAGCTGCGCACCGTCCGCGTTGAGGGCGCACCGGGTCAAAGCGGCCTGTCTCTGGTCGGCGGCGGCACGCTGCTGATCGACGGGGATTGCGAAATCACCGGCGGCGAGGGCGCGACGGGCGTTTCCGTCAGCCAGCGCGGCGGCGATTTGTATGTCAGCGTCGAGGGCAGCATTCGCGGCGGCGAAGGCGGCGGCAGCGGCATGGAGGTTTCCCCGCTGAGCGAATACGGCACGATGATGCTCGCCGGAACCATTCGCGGCGGCAACGACGCGATGATGGGCGGCACGGGGCTGAACTTGTTCGGCCTGAGCGGAAACGCCTTCATCACCGTCGCGGGCAGCGTTCGCGGCGGCCGGGGCGCGGCAGGCGGCGCGGGCATGCAGGTCGTCTCCATCGGCGACACGGTTTCCATCGGCGTAAACGGCGAGATTCGCGGCGGCAGCGGCGACGAATACGGCGGCAACGCGTTGATCGTGATGGACGCGGTAGGCGCATCCGCCGTCAACCTGAGCGGCATGCTCATCGGCGGCGACGCAAGCGCGCAGTCCGGCGAACCGGGGCAGTCGCTGCTGGTCATCGGCGACAGCGTGGCGCACACGCGCGTGGCCAACTGCATGCTGCAGGACGGCGAAAACACGTTCGCCTACAACAAGGCCATCACGCCGCTGCCGGAGATCACCTCCTCGGTGGACGCGGTCGAGCCGATGGCCACCCCTTCGCCCGCGGTGACGCCCACGCTTGAACCCACGGCTTCACCCGAGCACACGGCTTCACCCGAGCACACGGCTTCGCCTGAGCCCACGGCTTCACCCGAGCCCACGGCTTCGCCTGAGCCCACGCCTATCCCTACAGACGAGCCGACCGCCTCGCCGGATATCCCCGTCGAGACGGAAGCGCCCGCTGAAACAGAAGCGCCTACCGAAACGGAATCCCCCGTCGAAACGGCGCTTCCGGCGGAAGGCGCGGCGGGCTGAGCGCGCTTTCACGCATTTTTCGGCCAATCAAAAGAGGATCGCTTTCCCCGAAAGGAGCGACCCTCTTTTTGTTTAACGCGACAGGCGCTTACCTGACTCCTTCAGTCACGGCTGCGCCGTGCCAGCTCCCTCGAAGAGGGAGCTCATTTCTCAGGTTATTTTCCGTCTAGGCAATAAGTTGCGCCGTACCCGTAGGGGCGCGCATCGTGTCAAGAGCAACATGGTTTACACTTTGTGCAAGCACATGGTTTACATATTTTC
>ERZ827168.990-NODE-990-length-42051-cov-5.696281_pt1 | contig 42051 bp, 40 predicted proteins | sample MGYA00519868_ERZ827168 | MGnify/ENA primary metagenome ERZ827168 (study PRJEB31778, sample SAMEA3449271) | human gut metagenome | biome: human gut; feature: human-associated habitat; material: faeces | place: United Kingdom | collected 2010/2012 ...
GCAGTATGATAAAATATAAAAAATACAAACTTAAAATTAAGGAGTTAAAAAATGTCAGAAGAAAACAATCTTCAAGTATCAAAACAAGCGGACGAGCAATTTTGCAGTTCGTGCGGAAAGCCTATTAAAATTAAGGCAGAAATTTGCCCGCATTGCGGAGTTAGGCAATCTGGTTCAAAAGAAAAATCTGAAAAAAGTTGGATGACTTGCCTACTACTTTGTATATTCTTTGGTTGGTTAGGAATTCACAGATTTTATGCAGGAAAAATTATAAGCGGTATAATAATAGCTTTAATTCCTGTAGCCACTGTAGTAACCATATTTTTACTGCTGCCTTTTTCAGCGCCTTTAACGAGTTTAATAGTCTTAATAGACCTTATTATGATAGTTACGGGTAATTTTAAGGATGGTAATAATAAATATATTATCAAAGATTAAATTTATTTAAAATATAAAGCGGTGTAGTTTATTATGTCGCTTTATATAATAAAATTTGGAGAAAAAATGAATAAAGTTATATCTTTAATATTTTTAAGTTTATTTTTAGTTAGTTGCGATTTTACAACTTCAAAAAATCCCGAAGATTCTTGGATAAAATCGGTTAAAGGAAAAACTTTTGCAGATGATGGGATAAGTTTGATATTTGACGCAAACGGCAACTGTTCTATAAAAATTACGGAAGATACTTCTAATGATTTCTGGAAAGAGCTTGGAAAATTAGTTGCTGAAGGCATATTTCAATTTACATATATAAGCGCTATAGATAAAAATCGAGCCGTTTATAGCATGAAAATATTATTTATGACTTCATATTTTGGTTTGAAGTTAGATAAAAATAAATTATTTTCAACTGATGAAGCGGATACGCCTGAAGATGTGAATTGGGAAACTATAGGCGAAGAATATTTAACTAAAAAATAATAAATTTTTTAATCAAGGAGATAAAAATATGGAACAAACATTAATTGAATATTTCGATGACAGCGAAGTAAATCAAAAACTTTTAAAATTATTTGAATCAAAATGGGAAGCGGTAAATAAAGTTTATGACGCTTTGCAAGAAGAGGAAGAATGGGCGGTTTTGCATCTTGCCTGCGTTCCTCCTAATTATGAGAAAATGAAATATAAAATTCTCATAGTCGGACAGGAAAACAATGGCTACGGTTATGAAACCGAACCTAAAAAATCTATGCTTTTTACTTTAGACTTTCAAAATGGTAGATATTACGATAACGCTCCATTTTTCAGCTTTCCGTATAGTTTCTGCGCGTCTATAAACGATTGCGATAATGAAAAATATTCTAAAAAATCGTATCTTGCTTGGGTTAATTTGAAAGAATTTTCTTTTGAAACTTCTTCTAAAAAATCGTTAAATGAAAAAGCTCAAAATATAATCGATAACGAATATAATATTTTGGAAGAAGAAATAAAAATAATCAACCCCGATATAGTTTTATTTTTAACGGGACCTAATTATGATTATTATATAAAAGCTCAATTAAACGGCGTAGAATTTAAAACCGTTGAAAATTATGGCATTAGACAGTTTGCGAGAGTAGAGCATAAATCTTTGCCTAAAAATTCATTTAGAATATATCACCCCGTTTATTTGAGAAGAAGAAGTTTAGAAAATAACTATTTAGAAAAATTAAAAAAAGAATGCGGTTTATAATTTAATTTTTAAATAATTTTGTTAAAGGCGAGATAATTAAATCTTGCCTTTAGCGATAATAAAAGGAGAAAAACAATGAAACTAATTAAAAAACTAATATTTATTATTTCAATATTAATGATAGTAGCTTTAAATCTATTTGGAGAAATTGAAGAAAGTATAGAATTTAACTACTATTATTATACAAATAAAATATATAATAGCACATTGAAAACGGAAATAATTCCTTCCGATTATGTTTTTATAACTACTACTTCTTCAAATCGTAGAGAAGAATATTATGATTCGTTCTTTATGAGTGAATACTACCGTGAATATTATGATTTATACTCATACATATATAATTTAAAAACTAAAGAAAAAAAATTATTATATGTTATAAATTTTTGTGATAATGTGCAATATGGGTATGAATATTATGATATTAACGGTAATTTAACTACTAATTGGACAGATACAAATATGGAAGAAAACGGTTTTTACGAAATTACCAATAATAGATTTGGCGAAACTTTTTATACTCGTAAGCTTGATAGTTATGACGAAACAATCAAAATAACTAAAGGTAATTATTATATACAAAAGGCATATAAATATAGTTTAACTCAACCTGAAATAATTAACAAGAAAGATAGAGGGATATATATGTTTAGAGAAAATATTAATAATGCTTTATATATTTATTTTAGTTTGCTGTGTTTACAGAATGAATACTATAGAGACTATTTTCATTCTGAAGATGGTATATTAAATTATGATACTAAAGGGCGAGTTGTATTTAATCGTCCTGTAGGTTTACAATTTCATATTCGACCTAGTTTTTCTACCCAAAATATATATAGTGAATATACAAATACAATTTATTTTAAGTTAAATGATAAATCATTAATAAAACCGACTTGGAATGAATTTAACAACAATTCTTCAAATTTTATTAAGAAATATGTAAAGAATAATTCTTATTATTACAATAGAAGTTATTACAGCACTAATATTTATTATCGAGAAGGAGATATAGAAGCTAATCTTAATGAATATAAAAAATCAATAGATGTTAATTTTTTAGGATTTATTCCAATAGAAGAATTTGAATATTATTTATTGGCGGATTAAATATAAATTATTATAAAAAGGAGAATAAAAATGTTAAGAAAAATATTATTAAGTTCAATTTTAATTTTGGTTGTGGGCTGCGGTTCAAAGTCTTTTAAAAATGGAGTTTATGAGGGAATTGTAGAGAAAAGTCATCTAAAACTTACTATAAATAATAACGAAGTAAATTTAGATAACAATATCACAAATCTTTATTATTCAAAAGTAAACGATAAAAATGAAAATGATAAAGATATTGTTTATTATATTACGGATATGAATGGATTTAAATTTTATTTAGGATTAAAACAAACCAACGATAATTCTATTGTAGTATATGATATGCTTACAGACACTTTTAATAATTCTTTGTCGTTATATAAACATGGATTTATGAATAAGAAAATGCTTGATTCCATTACGACTTTATACATGATAGATATAAATAAACCTTCAATTTTTGAAAAAGTCGAGGAGAAATAAATTTTAGAAAAATCTTAATTATCATAAAGTAAAAGTATGTAAACTAGGCAGATTATTATTTGTCTAGTTTATTTTTATACGAAGGCAAATATTATTTGGTTTAAATTTTTTATATAATAAAGTTTTTAATTAATAATCATAAATAAAAAATATATATTTATTACAAAATTTTATTATGCATAATTGTTTTAAGATATTGACATTTTATATTAATAATGTTATAATTTTTATCAAGTCTATTGCGGGAATAACTCAGTTGGTAGAGTTTCTGCTTGCCATGCAGACTGTCGCGGGTTCGAGTCCCGTTTCCCGCTCATTTATGCCCAAATAGATTTAATTCTGTTTGGGTTTTTTAATTATATATTTTAATTTTTATAAAGGTTGTATAAATGGATATTAAAGATTTACAATTTGAAACTTCAAAAGACGAAAAGGATTTAACCACTCTTAAAGCTTCCGTTTCAAAAGAGGCTTACGATAAAGAATTGCAAAAGCAAATAGAATATTATAAGCCGAAGGTTAATATTAAAGGTTTTAGAGTCGGACATGCTCCTAACGATATAGTATATTCGAGATATAAGGACGCTTTACAAGGAGCTACAAATGAAATTCTTATAGAAGAAGTTTGGAATACTTATAGCGAAGAGAAAAATGCAAAATCGCTTGGCACTCCAAAACTTTCAAATATGGAAAATAAAGAAGACGGACTTTATTTAACTTACGAATATTACGCAATACCAGAATTCGATTTGCCCGATTTAGCTTCAATAACTGTTGAAAAAGACAAATACGAAGTTGATGATAGTTCAGTTGAAAACGCTTATAAATTGTCTTTGAAAAGATTCGCTCAATATAAAGAAAGCGATTTTAAATCCGAGACGGGAGATAAAATTTTTATTAAAATAGAATTTGACGATGATAAATATAAAAAATATAATAAAGAATTAACCGTTATCGCAAAAGATGGAGAAAATGAAAGCGTATTTTCAAAAAATTCTGTCGGCGTAAAAAAAGGCGATAAAAAATTAATTACAACTTATATTGACGAAAGAGAAGCCACATTAATAATGGAAATATTAAAAGTGGAAAAGCCCGACACTAAAGACGATTCTAAAGAAGAAGATAAAAATAAAGTAAAAGAATCTTTGAAAGAACATTTAATAAAGAGAGCCGAAGAGAGAGCGAATTATAATCTTGTAAATAAAACTTTATTCGATAAACTTATCGGTATGGTTAATATGGAGATTCCTAAAGGTTATTACGAAGAAGAATTAAAAAGAGCTTTAGACGATTTTGAAAAATCAATTTTAAATAACGGAATGAGCAAAACTGAATTTTTAATTTCAATAGCAAAAACCGAAGAAGAAATAAAAAAAGAATACGAAGAAAATGTAAAAAAACAAATAATTTTTGATTTGATAATGGCTAAACTTGCGGATACTTATAAAGATTCTATAACTATTAACGAAGATAAAGCTAAAGAATACGCTAATAAAATGTATCAATATCAAAGTTATTTAGGACTCGCTAAAAGACCAAAAGAAGAACAGCAGAATATAATAAACTATATAATGCGTGACGCTCAAAACCGCGCGACATCCGAGGCGATTTTAGAATATGTTAAAGAGCATGTTCAAATAAACGAAAAAGATTCTGGAAAATTTATTCCCGATGAAAGCGATATTTGGGCGGGATATTAAATTTATTAAAAATTAAATAATAAAAATAAGGAAAATTAAAAATGGATAAATTAAATAAAATCGATAAAAAATATATTGAAAAAATAGCTAAGGATGAATTAGGCTATGTCGGTGACGGTGAAAGAATTTTCATTAATGTTGCCGGAGAATAAATGGGTAGAAATAATTTTAAGGGGTAATAAATTTTTATGGCTATTGAAGTCGGAATGATTCTGGAAGGCAAAGTATCAGGTATTACAAAATTCGGCGCATTTGTTGATTTGCCGGATTCAAAAACCGGTATGGTACATATCTCGGAGGTTGCACCTACCTTCATCAATGAAATCAGTGATTATGTAAAAGTCGGACAAGAAGTAAAGGTTAAGGTGCTTGCTCTTAATGACGGAAAAATCAGTCTGTCAATGAAACAGGCTCTCCCGAAGGAACAGCAACAGCAGAGAAAACGCTCTGACAGACCTCAAAGACAGAATCACAGAAGCAGAGAGCCATACAAGCCTGCTCCGCCCGTAACTTCACCGGGTGATTATGAGTGGCAGAGTTCACGCAGAAATGCTCCTTCTTCGTTTGAAGATATGATGTCAAAGTTCAAGCAGACAAGCGAGGATAAGATGTCCGATCTTAAGCGTGGCGGAGAAAGCCGTGGCTACAGCCGCAGAGGCAACGGCAACGGCAGAAAATAAAAAATTATATAAGGGAGGCAGATTTTATGAAAATCACCTACACAGCAAGAAAAGTCAACCTCAGAGATAACTTTAAGGAAAGATGCGAGAAAAAGCTTTCAAAGTTTAATCGTATTTTCTCGGAGGATGCTTCTGTCAATGTAGTTGTCACCCTCGAAAAGAACCGTCAGACTGTTGAAATTACAATCCGTGACAACGGTATGATTTATCGTGCCGAAAGCACAATGCCCGAAATGAATGACGCTCTTGACAAGGTTTGCGACATTCTTATGCGTCAGATTCGTAAGAATAAAACGAGGCTTGAAAAGAAAATTAAATCCGCCGGTATTGAAGATTTAATCACGGAAGCAGCTCAGACTGATGAACCGGAGGACGATGAATACAGCGTAGTTCGTAAAAAACATGTTCTTGTAAAGCCGATTTCGGTTGATGAAGCTATTCTTGAAATGAATATGGTAAACCATAACTTCTTTATGTTTATCAATTCCGAGACAGATGAAATCAATGTTGTTTACAAGCGTGCAGACGGCAACTATGGTGTGCTCGAGCCGACAACCGATTAATTTTTTAAAAGCAAGGGGTATCGGTTATTCCGATACCCTGTTTTTTTGTCTTTCAGTCTTAATAGAATTTGTGTATCAGTAAAACAGGAGATAAATATGACTATGAAATTTTCCGCTCCATGCATTTTCGGTCTTGAAGGTCTTTGTGCAAATGAGCTGAGATATCTCGGTGTTGAAAATGTCAATGCCGAAAACGGCAGAGTTACCTTTACAGGCGATTGGTCAACACTTGCACTTGCAAATATAAATTCCCGTTATGCGGAGCGAATACTCATTCTTCTTGCAGAATTTGAGGTTCACACCTTTGACGATTTGTTCGAGGGTGTAAAGGCAATACCGTGGGAAGATTATATCGGAATTTCCGAGGCTTTTCCCGTAAAGGGAAGATGTCTTGATTCCGATCTTATGAGCGTTCCCGATTGTCAGAAAATCGTTAAAAAGGCAGTTGCTGACCGCCTTTCACAAAAATATATGCTCCCGTGGTTTGATGAAACAGGTGCTCCGCATCAGATTCAGTTTCTTATTCTTCGCAACAAGGTCAGTATTATGCTTGACACTTCGGGCGCAGGACTTCACAAGCGTGGATATCGTGCCGATTCAAATGATGCTCCTATAAAAGAAACACTTGCTGCCGCTATGGTTGACCTTTCAAGAGTAAGGGCAAACCACTTTGTAACCGATCCTATGTGCGGCAGCGGCACAATTCTCATTGAGGCGGCTATGAAAGCACTTAACATTGCTCCGGGACTTAACCGTTATTTTGCCTGTGAACATTGGAATTGTGTTCCGAAAGATGTTTTTGAAACAGCAAGAGAAAATGCAAAACAGAAAATAAGACACGACGCAACATTCAGGGCAACAGGTTACGATATAGATGATTCAGCCCTTGCAATCGCAAAGAAAAACGCAGAAATTGCAGGAGTTGCCGACAGAATAACATTTGCAAACCGTGATATTAAAGATTTTGAACTTGAGGACGGTTTTCAGACAATCATCACAAATCCGCCATATGGTGAACGATTACTTGATGTAAAATCAGCTAAAAAGCTGTATGCAGTTATGGGTGAACATTTTAAAAGAATGAAGGGTAAAAGCTACACCGTTATAAGCCCCGATGACGATTTTGAAAAAATCTTCGGCAGAAAGGCTGACAAACGCCGCAAACTTTATAACGGAACGCTGAAATGCGAACTTTATATGTATTTTAAATAATTTTCATTACATTTTAACGGCATAAAAAACAGTTGATTTTCTTTCATATTTATAGTATGATAGAAAGCGATGACAAAATTTAAGGAGGTATCACAGTTGGACGAGAATAAAGAAATTCTTACTTCTGAAAATGAGGCAGAGAATACCAACACAGATACAACAGCAGAAACAACAGAAAATACAACATTCGTTGCAGATGAGCCCACAGAAAGCGAAGAAATGTCTTTTGCTGAAACAGAACCTGCAAACGAAAACGGCGTGATTGTTCCGCAGCCAAAGAAAAAGAGTATTATTCAGCTTCCTATAATTATAGGTATCGTAATTGTTGCGGTTGCGGCAGCTACTCTTTTCGTAATCAAAGGATTTTTTGATACAAGCATTGTAGGAACATGGATTGAATCTGTTGATGTAACAGGCAATTCAGCATCATCCGACGAGGCGTCAAAGGTTGATGTTTACTACACATTTAACGGTGACAATACTCTCAATTACAGAATCGGTTCAATGGTTTGGAACGGTACATACACGGTTTCAACAGATGATTCGGGTAATCAGACACTTGCCATGACTCTTAACGGCAATGAAACAAGCTGTAACTACGCTGTTTCGGGTAATATGTTCTCTGGCAGAACTCTTGAGCTTTCAACTTCAACTGCTGCCAACAAGGTGAAACTCAAGTCAGGTTCAGAGGTTAAGCCTGAATTGAAGGTCGATAAGGACTTCAAGGCTGACAAGAAAATCACAGGTTCATGGACTTATGATAACGGTTACGCTAAGATGACATACAAGTTCAATGATGACGGTACTGTTGAAATCAACCAGTCAGACGCACTCAATGTTGACGGTACTTACTTAATCAAGAACGGCACAATCATCATCAAGTACTATTACACAGATGAAGTTGAAATGGATGTTGCTTATTCCGTAGAGAGCAACGGACTCAAGCTCAATGACATTCTCTATACAAAGGATGACGATTCGGCAAAAACTACAGCAGCAGTAACCGAGGCGGCTACGGAAACAGCTACAACTTCAGCAAAGTAAATCTTTTGAACTTTTAATGCAGGGCAACGGCAGATTATCTGCTGTTGCCTTTTTAAAAATACAATTATATGAGGAGGATTAATATGACACCGCAGGAAGAATTTATTGAAATCTACAACAAATATATCACAAGACAGGGTGCTGACGAGCTTCTTGAATGGCTCAAAAGAACCGATTTTTTTACCGCCCCTGCAAGTTCAAAATATCATTGTGCCTGTGAAAACGGTCTTGTAATGCACTCCGTTAGCGTGTTCAATACAATGATGGAAAAGCACTATGATGAAGAAACCGACAATATTGAAAGTTTTGCAATCTGCGGACTTCTTCACGATTTGTGCAAGGCTCAGTTCTACAAGGTTTCAAGCAGAAATGTTAAGAATGAAAAAACAGGTCAGTGGGAAAAAGTTCCGTATTATGCAATTGAAGATCAGTTTCCCTACGGTCACGGTGAAAAGTCTGTTTTTCTCATTGAACGCAAAATGCACCTTAAAATTGATGAGGCTATGGCAATTCGTTGGCATATGGGTGAATTTGGTGACAAAAACAGCAACACAATCAGTCAGGCATATGACAAGTATCCGCTTGCCGTAAAGCTTCACCTTGCAGACCTTGAATCAACCTTCCTCCGTGAAAAAGGAACTTCACAGGTTAATAACAGGTAATATTTTAAACACAGGTGCAGATACTTATTTTACCGATAAATTTATGATATGGGGAAACCAAAATGGATTTTATAACAGCTCAGAATCGTGCCCAAGAGCTTACAAAACAGCTTGAATACCACAACAACCTTTACTACAATCAGGATGAACCGGAAATTTCCGACTACGATTACGATATGCTCATGCGTGAACTTGAGAATATTGAAAAGGAATTTCCGTCACTCAAATCTCCTATGTCACCGACAAACCGTGTCGGCGGTAATGCAGGAGAAAAGTTTTCTCCCGTTACTCATGAGGTTGTAATGGAAAGCCTTCACGATAGTTTTTCACACGAAGAGCTTCGTGAATTTGACGCAAGAGTGCGAGAAACCGTGCCGAATGTACGCTATGTTGTTGAACCTAAATTTGACGGTCTTTCCGTATCGTGCGAATATGAAAACGGTGTTTTTGTAAGAGGTTCAACCCGTGGCGACGGCTCTGTAGGTGAAGATGTAACCGAAAATCTTATGACAATTAAGAGTCTGCCAAAGCGTATTCCGAATGCACCCGAATATCTCGAGGTTCGTGGTGAGGTGTATATGTCGTTCAATTCGTTTGACGCACTCACTCGCAGACAGGAAGAAAACGAGGAAAAAACCTTTAAAAATCCACGAAATGCCGCCGCAGGCTCACTTCGTCAGAAAAATGCAAAAATAACCGCTCAGAGAAGTCTTGATATATTCGTGTTCAATATCCAGCAAATCAGAGGGATGACGATTGAAAGCCATATTCAGGGGCTTGACTATCTTACGGAACTTGGCTTTCCGACTGCATTTTACAGCGTTTACGATAATGTTGACGAGGTGATTGAGGAAATTGAGCGCATAGGAAATATGCGTGGAGAGCTTGATTATGCAATTGACGGCGCTGTTGTCAAGGTTGACAGCTTTGCAAGCCGCCGACTTCTCGGCAGTACCGCAAAATATCCTAAATGGGCGGAGGCATATAAGTATCCTCCCGAGGAGAAGCCTACTAAACTCCTAAATATCGAAATCAATGTCGGCAGAACGGGTGTGCTTACTCCTGTAGGCAACTTTGAACCTGTACTTCTTGCAGGAACAACAGTAAGCCGTGCCACACTCCACAATAAAGATTTTATAGATGAAAAAGGTATTTGCGTAGGAGATACGGTTATAATCAGAAAAGCAGGCGAGATTATTCCCGAAGTTCTGTCAGTTAAGGAACACGCTGAAAATGCCGTGCCGTTTGAATTTCCGTCAGTATGCCCGTCATGTGGTAATCCCGTTACACACGATGAGGGAGAGGCGGCAATCCGTTGTACAAACACAGACTGTCCCGCTCAGCTGACAAGACATCTTATTCACTTTGTAAGCCGTGACGCAATGGATATTGACGGACTCGGTCCTGCAATTCTTGAACAGCTTTCAGATGAAGGACTTGTAAAATCTCCTGCCGACCTCTACAGACTTAAAGCTGAAGATATTTCAAGCCTTGAACGCAAGGCTGAAAAATCTGCTCAGAATCTTATTTCTTCAATAGAAAAATCAAAAGAAAACGAACTTTTCAGACTTGTTTTTGCACTCGGAATCCGTAACATAGGTTTTAAAGCCGCAAAGATAATCTGCGAAAATTTTGCAACAATTGACGATATTATGAACGCAAAGGCCGAGGACTTTGAAAAAATAGATGGTTTCGGTGCTGTTATGGCAGAAAGCCTTGAAAATTATTTTTCACTTGACGGTACAAAGGAGCTTATTGCAGACCTTAAATCACTCGGTCTGAGAATGAAACCCTCTCAGCCGAAAAACACGGGCGGTCTTTTTGAAGGCAAAACCTTTGTCCTCACAGGCACACTTCCCACAATGACAAGAAGTGAAGCCTCAAAACTCATTGAACAGAACGGCGGAAAAACAAGTTCATCAGTTTCAAAAAAGACTTCATATGTCTTGGCAGGCGAAGATGCCGGCAGTAAACTAACCAAAGCCCAAACCTTAGGCGTTGCAATAATTTCCGAAGAAGAATTAAAAGAAATGCTGTCAATGGAATAGTTACAATAAATACTTGACACTGTTTATGTTGTTATATAATTATAACGAAAGGGGTACTTAAAATGAAAAAATATTTGATTTTAGCTGTCGTAACTTTACTTGCTGTTTTGTTATCTGCTTGTAGCGGAAATGTAAAAAGTAATGATACTTCTGCTGAAAATACAACTACTCAGGTTTCAACCTCGGTTAATGAAACAGTTCAGACAACAAATGCTGAATTGCCGAAAATTTATAATCCGACAAATGTAGAAATCCGTGATAATGAAGATGAAAACAAAGTTATTATTGAGTCATCTCAAATCGAGTATGTGTGTTTGCTTGATGATATTAACGGTATGGTGTTAAATATGAAACTTACAGCTGACGGAACTGATAAGTTTGCAGACTACACTAAAAATAATATTGGTTCTGCTGTTCGGTTTGTTATTAACGGAAAGACGGTTTCAAACCCGTATATAAATGTTGAAATTACTGACGGCAATATTAATTTTACAGGTGATTACACTAACGAAGAATATGCTGCTATCTTTAGTGAAATAAAAAGCAAATAAAACAATTTTCAATCCTCCGATTTATGTCGGGGGATTTTTTTTGCCCTTTTGACATATGACTGTGCTTGTCTGCATAGTATTTATTGTACAAACTCTTTTGGGAGGAATTTAAAATATGCTTGCTGAACAAAACGAAAAGAGATTTACGGCGGCACTCAACTGCCTTTGCAAGAATATTTCACGCAGACTTTTACCGCTTGCACCTAAATTAGCTGATTCTGTTCAGGAAATCAGATTGCGGCTTTCACGACCGCTTGCACTTGTCTGTCCCGACAATACATACTACTTAACGCAAAACGGCGGACTTAGCAACACAATCCTTAACGGTGCAATGCTTGTTGTTTCAAAAGCCGATATTGTCGATACTTTCAACAACATTTGCAACTACTCCGTGTATAACAGACAAAACGAAATTGTAAACGGCTTTGTCACGATGTACGGCGGTCACAGGGCAGGAATCTGCGGAACAGCGGTCGTAAACAACGGAAAAATTGTGAATATCCGTGACATAACCTCAATCAATGTCCGAATTGCAAGGGAGCATAAGGGTTGTGCGGATTCTCTTTATAATAAGATAATTGCCGTTTCGGGAGGTGTTCTCATATGCGGAGCACCTTGCAGCGGAAAAACAACCGTACTTCGTGACCTTGCAAGACTTCTGTCAACCAAGGGCAAGAAGAATGTTGCCCTGATTGATGAAAGAGGAGAGCTTGCAGGCACGGCATCGGGTAAATTTCAGAATGATATCGGAATGTGCGATGTCTATGATTCATACAACAAGAGCGAGGCAATGCTTCACGCAATCCGCAGTATGGCACCCGAAATTGTCATCTGCGATGAAATCGGCTCAAAAGAAGATATCTATGCCGTTGAAAAGTCGGTCAACTGCGGAGTTCGGATAATTTCATCAACGCATTGTGCAAATGAATACGAACTGAAACAGAAAGCAAACATGGTTTCTCTCATGAAAACAGGGGCATTTCAAACGCTTGTGTTTCTGTCAAATCGAACCCACGCAGGTGAAATTGTGAAAATATCGCAGGTAGGTGACAACTTTGCCGTTTAAACTCATAGGATGCTTGCTTGTTGTCTGCACGGGTACAATGATAGGTTTTGTTTTGTCGGGTAGGTTGTACAAACGCAGAGATTTTCTGAAATCATTCACGGAATTTATATCATTGCTTGCAACAAATCTTCGCTACAGCGGTGATGATATCTTCACTCTGGTTAATTCCTGTGCAGAAAATTCAAGCCTTGATTTATTGCTTTTTTCAGAATGTGACAGACCTTTTGACGAATTGTGGCTTGAAAGAGTAAAACGATTATCTTCTGAAATACCGCTTTCAAAATCCGACATTTCAATGCTGAACGATTTTGGAGGTCAGCTCGGAAAAACCGATACGGAGGGGCAGTTAAAACATCTTGAACTCTACGAGGTGTCATTTTCAAAACAGCTTTCATCAGCCCGTGATGCCATAACAAAAAAATCAAAGCTATATAAAACAATGGGATTTTTTGCAGGAAGTGCAATCGCCCTTATGATGATTTAGAGGTAGTAATGGATGTTGAGCTTATTTTCAAAATTGCCGCTGTCGGCATAATTGTTGCGGTACTTACCCAACTTCTCATACGAAGCGGTCGAGAGGAGCAGGCAATGCTGACCTCGCTTGCCGGACTTATAGTCGTGTTGACGCTGATAATAACGCAAATCAGCACTCTGTTCAACACAATAAAACAGCTTTTCGGTTTTTAATATGAATATTCTGTCAATTTCCGTGCTTTCCGTTGTGACCGTAATAATCTGCGTAATGCTCAAACCGAAAAATGCGGAAATTTCCGTAATGCTCGGTATAAGCTGTTCCGTTATTATTTTAATCGGCGTGCTTACTCAGGTTTCGGCTATCGTTACAACAATCAATCAAATCATAGCGTCATCGGGAATAAGCATTGACTACATAGTAATTCTGCTGAAATCAATCGGAATATGCCTTGTCACCGAGTTCGCCGTGAATACCTGCAAGGATTCGGGCAGTCAGTCGCTTGCATCAAATGTTTCACTTGCAGGAAAAATTATGGTTACGGTAACGGCACTTCCGCTTTATTCGGATATTTTAAAAACCGTGTTGTCACTTGCAGGCAATTGAGGTGAAGAAGTGAAAAAAAGTGTTGTAATAATTACTGTCGTGTTTGTGCTTATCGCCCTTTCATGTGTCTGTGCAAACGCTGAAGAAGGTGAAATGATTTATGATATGTCAAATGTTTTTGATTCGCTGTCCGACGATATAAAGCAAAGCCTTCAGAATATGGGCGTTGATTTGGGGGATTTTTCAAAGCTTGCCAACCTGTCTTTTGAAAATGTAATGGGCGAAATTCTCTCGCTTGCACTCGGCAACATTTCTTCACCGCTCAAAGGTCTTGTCAATATAACCGCCCTGCTTTTGCTCTGTTCCGTAATCAGCGCCTACAACGGTTCGCTCTCCTGCGATATTTCAAACTCGTTGAATATAACCGCAACGCTCTGTATAACCTGTGCCGCAGTAGTCCCCGCTGTCGGAGTCATCGCATCAACGGGTTCGGTAATCTGCACCGCATCAAATATAATGCTTGCCTATGTTCCTGTTATGGCTGTAATTATGGCAAGCTCGGGTTCTGTGGCAGGTTCGGCATCATACTATGCCGTAATGATAGGGGCAGGGGAGGGTGTGTCACAGCTTTCATCAAAAATAATCGTTCCTCTGCTCAATATGTTTCTCGGTCTGTCAATAACATCATCCGTATCGCCGTCCGTAAATCTCAGCGGTTTTATGTCAATGATTTCAAAGAGCGTAAAGTGGCTTTTGGGCTTTGCTATGACAATCTTCACAGCCGTGCTGACATTCAGACAGCTTATAAGCGTTTCGGTTGACAATGTTTCAACCCGTGCTGTAAGGTTTACTCTCAATTCATTTATTCCGATAGTCGGTTCGGCACTTTCGGATGCCTACAAGGTAGTTCAGGGCAGTATCGGACTTTTGAAATCGGGAATAGGAATAATAGTGATTCTGTCCGTTACAATTGTGTTTATGCCTGTGATTTTGCAGGGAGTAATGTGGATGTTCACCCTTTGGATCGGCAAATCAACGGCAGAGGTTCTCAATCTAAACGGTCCGGCAAAACTGCTTGAAAACATATCGTCTGTCTTTTCAACTCTCATAGCTGTTTTGCTGTGCATTATGTCAATTTACATTCTTTCAACGGCGGCAGTAATTATGCTTGGCGGAGGTTCATCATGAGCGGACTTTTTACGGTTGTTGTTGTAATGTGTGCGTCTGCGTTAATATGCTCGCTTGTTCAGACCTTTGTTACAGACGGCAGTACAAAGAAAATCATCAGCCTTGTTTTAGGAGCGTTTATTATCTGCTGTATGGTTGTTCCCGTAAAAAATGCCGTATCGTCATTTAATACCGATATTGAGGAAAAGCAAAATTCTATTAAAGAAATATCAACTGATGATGAGGCATACAGCAATGCCGTTATAAAGCAGACGGAGATAAATCTTGAAACTGCATTAAAAAATATTCTTTTACAGAATAATATAACAATCAAATCGTGTGACATAATTTTGAGCAGAGTTGAAAACAACGGCATAATTATAGCGTCAATCAGCATATATATAGACAAAGAATTTGTTCGGTACACAAATCTTGTATCGTCAATTGTTTACGACAATTTCGGAATTACACCAAACATTATGACGGAGTGAATTATGGAAGACAAAACAAGTTCAAAGCTGAAATCAATGCTCGACAGTAAAAAAATAAGAAATATCATAATCGTTGTCGGTCTTATCGGCATAGGTTTAATATTTCTTTCAAACTGGGTTGATTTCGGTTCTTTGACATCAGGAAAAGGAGATGAAGCATTTTCCGTAAAAACATACAGCACAAAAATAGAAAATGATTTGCAGACGGTGATTTCAAAAATTGAGGGAGCAGGCAAGACGGAAGTTTTGCTCACAATGGAAAATTCCGTTGAATATGTTTATCTTGACAACAGCACCACCAAAACAAAGGAAATTGAACCCTTGATAAGAGGTGTGCTTGTAGTGTGTGAAGGCGGTGATGATCCTGTTGTGGTTGAGCGTGTCACCGATGCAGTCACAAAAGCGCTTGATATTTCAACAGCAAAAGTATGTATTACAAAATTATCAGAATAAAGGTCGGGAGTAATATGAAATCTAAGAAAAAATATATCGTTTTTGCATCACTTGTGCTTGCACTTTCAGCGGCTGTGTACATAAACTGGCAGCTTTCGGGGGCAAAAACTCCTCAAAGTGCCAAAGAACTCGGAGCGGCATCATATGTCAGTGCAACCGCTTCGGCGTCGGATGATGAGGTACAGCAGACGGCGGCACTTTCAAACGAGAGCAAAAGCTATTTTTCAGCCGAAAGGACAAAGCGGCAGGCAACTCAGGATAAAATAATTGATGATGCAAAAGAAATTTTCAATCTTGAAAGCTCGTCTGATGCCGACAAAAGCGAGGCTGAAAAGAATGTTGAAGAGCTTCTAAAAACCTTTACAATTCAGGACAGCATTGAAAGTATTGTCAAAGCCAAAGGATTTTCAGAATGCCTTTGCTATATAAGCGATCAAGGTGTGTCGGTAATTGTTCCGAAATCTCAGCTTGACGATACATCTGTTCTGATTATTGACGATGCCGTGGTTACTCATTATGAGGTTGATTATGACGATATATCGGTAATAGGGGCATGAAATTAGCAGAGGGCATAGTGTCCTCTGCTTTTTTTATGCATAAAAATATTCCTATGTTCACAAAGAATACTGCGCAATAGGCTGAAATTTTTCCGGAAACTTGTCAATCGATTTAAACGGATATATAATTAGAATTATAACAATTAGAATTAAAACTATTAAAGAGAGGGTTGTGTATGAAAGAGTCAATTCACTATCTGCTGATGTCTGACCATATGCTTGTGCAAAAGGCACTTCTCGGCAGTATCAAAGAATCGGGACTTACATTGGGTCAGCCGAAAATACTCGATTACCTAAAAGACCATAACGGCTGTGTACAAAAGGATATTGCGGCAGGCTGTCACATTGAGCCTGCGTCCATAACCGTGATTTTGCGTGGTATGGAAACCAAAGGCTATATCGCAAGGAAATCTCTTGGCGGCGACAGAAGGTCACTCTATGTTTTTCTCACCGATAAGGGAAAAGAGTATGTCCGATATCTCAATGAAAAATTTGACAGCGTAGAAAGTATTGCAACAGACGGCTTTTCAGAAGAAGAAACGGAAGTGTTCCAAAGTCTGCTTGCAAAAGTGTATGAAAATATGACAAAGCATTTTGAAAAGGAAGTTATGTAATGAATTTAAAAAATATGAAAATCAGATTGCCGATGTATTTTATCGGTCTTTTTATAATGACAATCGGAATTGCACTTTCGGTAAAATCAAATCTCGGTGTATCTCCCGTAAGCTCAATCCCATACACAATGACCTGCATATGGGGCATAGAAATGGGCAAGGCAACAATCATATTCCACATTGTTCTTGTGTTCATTCAGTTTTTGTTACTTCGCAAAAACTTTAAATTAATAACCCTTTTGCAGATTCCCGTAGGCGTTATCTTCGGCTATTTTACAACATTCTGCAACTACCTTGCATCATTCTTTCCGACACCCGATAATCTTATTGTCAGAATCTTAATGGTGCTTGCAAGCTCCGTTATTGTCGCAGTCGGAATTTTTCTGTATCTTCCTGCCGATGTTATTCCGCTCGCAGGCGAGGGTGTAATGTCTGCTGTTTCACAGGTTACAAAAATCGAATTTTCAAAGATAAAAATGGGTTTTGATATCACTATGGTGGTAGTGTCGGCAGCGGCTTGTCTGATTATGATTCACAGCCTTGGCAGTGTCGGTGCAGGAACAGTAATTGCGGCATTTCTTGTCGGATTTATTCTCGGCATTATCAACAAAGCTTTCGGAAAATACAGAGATAAACTTCTTAAAAAGACTCCGTCCGTTCAGGTTGATGAAAAAACTGATGATGAGCAGAATCCTACATATGTAATCACCGTGTCAAGGGAATACGGCAGCGGCGGCAGACAGATTGCAAAGGCACTTGCCGAAAGTCTTGGGTTTAAGTATTACGATAACGAGCTGATAAAACTTGTTGTTGAGAAGAGCGGCTATTCTCCTGATTTTATTGAAAAGAATGAACAGACAATTAAAAATCCTTTACTTCACGATTTCTTTGCGTGGTACGGCGGACCGCTTGATACCGCAAATATGCCGAATGTCGAAAGCCTTTTTAACCGTGAAAAAAATGTAATAAAAACCATTTCACAGAATGAATCCTGCGTAATAGTCGGCAGACTTGCAAACGAGATTCTCAAAAACAAAAAGCATACATTCAATGTATTTGTATCAGCCGATGAAAATACCGAGGCAGAGAGAATTTCCGAAAGGGATAATCTTTCCGTAAACGATGCTCTTAAAAAGGTCAGAAAGGTAAACCGTGAAAGAGCCGACCATTGCAAATACTTTACATCTTCCGAATGGGGCAATGCAGATAACTACGATTTGTGCATAAAGTCCGATACATTCGGCTGTGATGAGAGCACTAAAATTATTGAAGAGTTATTCAGAAAGAAATTTCCGAAATTCAAATGATTTGTCACAGATATCTTTGTCAATTCTTATTTACATTCAATTTCAGTTATGGTATAATCTTGATGATAATAACTACCTTTATTAAATTAATTTAACGAAAAGTTGGGCTTAATATGGATAATGAAATGAACAATGTAACTAATGATATTGAAGTTAATGATATTTTTGAGGAAGAGGTTAATCTTACAAGAAGTGAGTCGAGAGAGCAGGCTTTTATGCTTTTGTTCTCAAAGTCTTTTGACGATGAGCCTCTTGAAGAAACAATAGATGATAATTCTGAAATGTTTATAGGCGGTGTTTGCGCATATGCTCAGGCTGTAGTTTCCGGCATTGAGGACAAGCATGAGGAGATTGACGAAATCATTGCAAGCCACCTGAAAAAGGGCTGGACTCTTTCAAGAATTTCAAAGCCGTCGCTTGCTATTCTTCGCCTTGCAATCTATGAGATGAAGTATCTTGACAATGTTCCGCAGAGCGTTTCAATCAACGAGGCTGTTGAACTTGCCAAGAAATATACAATCGACGAGAGCAAATTTGTAAACGGTATTCTCGGCACATATTCCCGTGAATTTTCGGGAAAGTCGGAGAAGTGATATGAGCCTTTTTCTCGGAATTGACACTTCAAATTACACAACATCAACCGCCCTTTACGACAGCAAAACGGGCGAAATGGTTCAGCAGAAAAAACTTCTTCCCGTAAAAGAAGGTCAGCTCGGACTTCGTCAGAGTGACGCTGTGTTTCACCACACAGCACAGCTGCACACGCTTATTGAAGAACTTTTGAAAGATGTTGATACAAGCAAAATAGCCGCAATTGCGGCGTCAAGCCGTCCAAGACCTGTTGACGGCTCATATATGCCGTGTTTCACCGTTGGAGAGAACACGGCAAAAATTTTATCTTCCGCAATGAAAATCCCTCTCTACACCTTTTCGCATCAGGAGGGACACATCTCGGCGGCGCTGTTTGGCTCGCAGAGGACAGATCTGTTTGATAAGCAGTTTATCGCTTTCCATGTCAGCGGAGGAACAACCGAGGCAGTATTTGCCAAGGGCTTCGGCACGGGCTTTTCCGTTGAACTTGCGGCACACACACTCGACCTTAATGCAGGACAGGCGATTGACCGCACAGGACTTATGCTCGGTTTAAAATTTCCGTGCGGTCCTCAGCTTGAACAGCTTGCCCTTAAAAATACAGAAAAAATCAAGGTGAAACCAACTCTCAAAGGTTGCGATTGTTGCCTGAGCGGAGTTGAAAATCTTTCTAAAAAGCTGATTGTCGAAGGCAAATCTCCCGAATATGTTTCGGCATTCTGTCTTAAATATATTGAACAGACCTTGTCCGAAATGACCAAGCGACTGCTTGAAAAATACGGAGAACTTCCATTGCTCTTTGCAGGCGGAGTAATGTCAAATCAAATAATAAAAAATTCTTTTGAAGAAAAATACAATGCAATATTCGCACCGCCGCAGTTTTCGGCAGATAACTCGGCAGGAATTGCATATTTAGGATACAGGAAGTATAACGATGTACACACCCGAGTTTAGCAAACCACGAGTTTTAAGTGTTTCACAACTGAATTTCTATATAAAGTCAATTATTGAAAATGACGCAAGGCTGAATTTTGTCTTTGTTACGGGTGAAATTTCAAACCTTACCGACCACTACAGAAGCGGACACATCTACCTTTCAATCAAAGACGAAAAATCCGTTATAAGAGCCGTAATGTTTGCCGGCAATGCCCGTAATTTAAAGTTCAGACCGACCGACGGAATGAAAGTAATCTGCCGTGGCAGAGTTGCAGTCTATGAACCCACAGGTCAGTATCAGCTTTATATTGAAGATATGCAGCCCGACGGCATAGGTGCGCTTTCGCTTGCTTATGAACAACTTAAAAAGTCGCTTGCCGAAAAAGGACTTTTTGCTCCCGAACATAAGAAGAAAATTCCGCCGTTTCCGAATTCAATCGGTGTAATTACTTCTCCCACAGGTGCGGCAGTTCAGGATATTCGCAACATTCTTTCAAGAAGATTTCCGTTTGCCGACATAATTATGTGTCCCGTACTTGTTCAGGGCGAGAATGCTTCAGCCCAACTTATTGACGCCGTACAGAAACTTGATAAATACAACGCCTGTGATGTTATCATAATCGGCAGGGGCGGCGGTTCAATTGAAGATTTGTGGGCATTTAATGATGAAAACCTTGCCTATGCAATCTACAACTGTAAAATTCCCGTAATTTCCGCTGTCGGTCATGAAACCGATTTTACAATCTGTGACTTTGTATCCGATCTCAGAGCGCCGACTCCGTCTGCGGCGGCAGAGCTTGCAGTTCCCGATACTGCGGAGCTTGTCGATTACTATAAATCGCAAAAGCAGTATGTTTCGTCAATGGCAACATTGAAATTAAGGCAGGAATATAATGCTCTTACAGAATTAAAAACAAGACTGTCCGTTGTATCACCACAACAGAGAATTTTTGAATATGAAAAATCTCTTGAACTTTGCAAAACGAAAATACAGCATTTTGTTCAGGAAACAATAAATAAAAAAATAGCCGATATCACAAAGACAGCCGCTAAACTTGAAGGACTCAACCCCGTTAAAATTCTTTCAAGAGGTTATTCGATTGCCGAAAAAGACGGTAAGGCGGTAAATTCCGCAAAAATGCTGAACAGCGGAGATGAATTTACACTCCGTTTTTCAGACGGTGAAATAAAGGCAAAAGCAACAGGTGAGTAAAATGGCATTTACACATTTACATCTTCATACAGAATACAGTCTGCTTGACGGTGCCTGCCGTCTGAGCAGACTTGCAAAAGCCGCAAAGGAAAAAGGAATGACTGCACTCGCAATCACCGACCACGGTGTAATGTACGGTGCAGTCGATTTTTATAAGGAATGTAAAAAACAGGGTATAAAGCCGATAATCGGCTGTGAAGTGTATGTTGCACCGCAAAGCCGTTTTGACAAGACCTCATCCTATGGAAAATACTATCATATGGTTCTGCTCTGCAAAAATCATACAGGCTATCAGAATCTTATCAAGCTTGTGTCAAAGGGTTTTACGGAGGGATTCTATACAAAGCCGAGAATTGATGATGAACTCCTTGCCGAGTATCATGAGGGCTTAGTCTGCCTCTCTGCCTGTCTGGCGGGTGAAATTCCTCAAAAGCTCCTTGACGGTGATTATGCCGCTGCAAAGTCAAAGGCAGAATTTTACCGTGATATATTCGGGAGTGAGAACTTTTTTATAGAGCTTCAAGACCACGGAATTGAGGAGCAGAAAAGGATAATTCCAAGCCTTATAAAAATTGCCCGTGAAATCGGTGTTGACATTGTTGCAACAAACGATTGTCACTATATCGAAAAACATGACAGCACGGTTCACAATATTCTTCTATGTATTCAGACCAACCGAACAGTCAATGACAGCGACAGAATGGAGTTCAAAACTTCGGAATTTTATCTTAAAACAGAAGATGAAATGCGTGAGGTGTTTGCAAGTTACCCCGAAGCAATCGACAATACACAGAAAATTGCCGATATGTGCAATGTGGATTTTGAATTCGGTGTACGCAAGCTTCCGAGATTTGATGTTCCTAATAATGAAGATCATCTGCATTATTTCAGAAGAAAATGCTATGAGGGGCTTTATAAACACTATGGCGAGAATCCCGACAAAGCTCTGATTGACCGACTTGAATATGAAATCAACACGGTGTCGCAAATGGGTTTTGTAGATTACTACCTCATTGTAAATGACTTTGTAAGCTACGCAAAATCATGTCAAATTCCTGTCGGACCCGGCAGAGGCTCGGGTGCAGGCTCACTTTGTGCCTACTGCATAGGCATAACCGCAATCGATCCGATAAAGTACAATCTTCTTTTTGAAAGATTTCTCAATCCCGAAAGAGTCAGTATGCCCGATTTTGATGTCGATTTTTGTAAGGAACGCAGGGGAGAGGTTATCGACTATGTTGTGCGTAAATACGGCGAAGATCATGTTGCACAGATAATTTCGTTCGGTACAATGGCGGCAAGAGGTGCAATCCGAGATGTCGGAAGGGTGCTTGAAATTCCGTATGCGACAGTAGATTCTGTTGCAAAGCTTGTTCCTATGGAGCATGATATGACAATCGAGGAAGCGCTGAAACTTAGTCCCGATCTGAGAAGTCGCTGCAATAACGATCCGCAGATAAAAAAACTGCTTGATGTTGCAATGAGCATTGAGGGAATGCCACGTCACGCTACAATGCACGCCGCAGGAGTTGTAATCACCGACAAGCCTGTCAGCGACTATGTTCCACTGTCAAAAAATGACGATAATGTTGTAACACAGTTCACCATGACGGCACTTGAAGAACTCGGTCTTTTAAAAATGGACTTCCTCGGGCTCAGAAACTTAACCGTAATCAATGATGCAGAAAAGCAGATAAAACATAAAAATCCCGACTATAATCCCGATATGGTTGATGAAAACGATAAAAAAGTTTTTGAAATGTTTTCAAAAGGATACACGGAGGGTGTGTTTCAGTTTGAAAGCCAAGGAATGAAAAATGTTCTCACTCAGCTAAAACCGGAGCGAATTGAGGATCTTATAGCCGTTACGGCACTCTATCGTCCCGGACCTATGGACAGCATTCCTGTTTATATTGACTGTCGTCACAATCCGTCGCATATTCGTTACAAACATCCGCTTTTAAAGGAAATTCTCGGAGTTACAAGCGGTTGCATAATTTATCAGGAACAGGTTATGCAGATTTTCAGAACGCTTGCAGGCTACAGTCTCGGCAGAGCAGACATAGTGCGCCGTGCAATGAGCAAGAAAAAACTTGCCGTAATGGAGTCGGAGCGTGAAATATTCATTCACGGTCTTACTGATGATGACGGAAATATCATAGTTGAAGGATGCATTCGCCGTGGGGTTGATGAAAAAACGGCAATTTCCGTTTATGATGAAATGGAAAGCTTTGCACACTACGCATTTAACAAATCCCATGCTGCAGCATATGCCAACATTTCCTACAAAACTGCATGGCTCAAATGCCACTATCCCCGTGAATATATGGCGGCTCTGCTTTCAAGTGTTCTTGATAATCAAAATAAACTTGCGTCATATATCACTGAGTGCAAACGCCTCGGAATCCGTGTATTACCGCCTAATGTCAACGAAAGCAATCTCCATTTTACAGTCAGCGGAAACGATATCCGTTACGGACTTCTTGCCGTTAAAAATCTCGGCAGAAATTTCATAGATGAAATCATCTCGGAGCGCATAAACAATCCTTATGAAGATTTCTTCGATTTCTGCAAAAGGCTCTACGGCAGAAATATGAACAGCAGAGCAATTGAAAGTCTGATAAAATGCGGTGCATTTGACGGACTCGGAGCAAATCGCAGACAATTGCTCGCAATCAGTAAAACCGTTCTTGATGATGTTGAGTATGAAAGCAGAAGAAATGCGGGCGGTCAGATGTCGTTTTTTGATGACGCAGAGGTTGATGTTCAATCATCAAAGCCCCAAATTCCCGATTTGCCCGAATTTCCCGTTTCTGAACTTTTGCATATGGAAAACGAAATTGCAGGAATGTATCTCAGCGGTCATCCGCTCGATGAATACACAACTTTTTCAAAAGCAATCCATGCCGACAAAACGGGCGATATAATCAATAATGACAGCGGTATGTATTTTGACGGGAAAAAAGTCAGCCTTGTCTGCATAGTTGCAAAGCTGAAAACCCAGCTTACAAAAAATAACAGGATTATGGCTTTTGTCAATGCCGAGGACAGATACGGAATGCTTGAAATTGTGATTTTCCCGAATGTATATGAAAAATATTCCGCCCTTCTCGGTGCAGGCGGTGCGTTGCTGTTCCGTGGAACTGTTAATTTAAAAGAAAACGAAGAGCCGAAAATCATCTGCGATTCCATAGCGTCTGCCCGTACAAACGAGGATTGCAAAAATAACCCTGTTGCAATAAAAAACACAGAACATTTTTTGCAAAATTATCAGATGCAAGCCGTGAAAACTGATACACAAAAGCCATCTGCACTGTATTTGCGTATTGATGACCTCAATACCGACAAATACAACCGTGCAAAGCGTGTTCTTGACATTTTTGACGGCAGAACGCCTGTTATTTTCTATCTTACCGACACTAAAAGAAAGGTGAAAGCCCCCTCGTCAATGTGGGTTGATATCAATCCTGTAATGATAAAAGAACTCAAATATCAGCTTGGTGACGAAAATGTGGTGGCAAAATAACCAAAAACAAACTTTTATTTCAGTTATTTGTAATAAAAAGTAGTGAAAGCTATTGAAAATTTCGTTTTTTTGTATTATAATTTATGTTGTTAAAACACTTTATTGCATAAAAGTGCAGAAGTATATGATGCTTTACAGCGTGAAAGTGCTGAAAGCTTAGGAGGAAATTAAAATGAAAAAAGCTAAAAAAATTGTCGCAGTTGCTCTTGCGGCGGCTTCCATGTCACTCGCATTTGCAGGATGCGGCGGTTCTGCAGAAAGCTCAAAGGCAGATAATTCAGGCACGGACGGTAAGGTTTACAATATCGGTATCTGTCAGCTTGTTCAGCATGAGGCTCTTGATGCCGCAACAAAAGGCTTTAAAGATTATCTTACTGAGAAACTCGGTGCAGACAATGTAAAGTTTGACGAGCAGAACGCTCAGGGTGATTCCGCAACCTGCGCTACAATCTGTAACCAGTTTGTTTCTTCAAACTATGACCTTATTCTCGGTAATGGTACTGCCGCACTTCAGGCAGCATACACAGCAACACCGAATATTCCGGTTCTCGGTACCTCAATCACAGACTACGGCACAGCGCTTGACAAGTCTGATTGGAACGGCGTTTCGGGTATGAATGTTTCGGGTACAACAGACCTTGCTCCGCTTGATCAGCAGGCGGCTATGCTCAAGGAGCTTTTCCCCGATGCAAAGAATGTCGGAATTCTCTACTGCTCGGCTGAGGCTAACTCAAAGTATCAGTGCGATACAATCACTCCTTATTTCAAGGATGCAGGCTATACTGTAAAATCATATTCATTTGCAGATTCAAATGATGTTGCCGCAGTTGCAAAGACTGCCTGTGACGAGAGCGATGTTCTTTACATTCCGACAGATAACACAGCGGCATCTAACACAGGTATCATCGACAATGTTGCCACAGCCGCAAAAACTCCTATTGTTGCCGGCGAAGAAGGCATCTGCAAGGGCTGCGGTGTTGCAACACTTTCAATCAGCTATGACGAACTCGGCAGAAAAACAGGCGAAATGGCTTACAACATTCTTGTAAAGGGTGAGGACATCACAAAGATGAAGGTTGAGGCTGCTCCGAATGTAACAAAAGAATATATCAAAGATCGTTGTGACACATACGGAATCAAAGTTCCCGACGGTTACACAGAAATCAAAGCAGAATAATTCATATTCAGAAAAATAATATTGGCAGGGGTGCCGTGCAAGCGACACCCCGATATTTTATGTATAGGTGGTTTTTATGGATTTTTTAGCAAACTACTTCGGTTCTCTTAATCCAATGAGCTTTTTATCCGCACTTCCGGGTAATATTGCTCAGGGTATAATCTGGGGACTTATGGGACTCGGTGTATTTCTCACCTTTAAGCTTTTGAACTTTGCCGACCTCAGCGTTGACGGTTCATTTGCAACAGGCGGTGCAGTAACCGCAGTTATGCTCATCAACGGCTGTCCCGTTTGGGCAACAATCATCGTAGCAATCCTTGCAGGTCTTGCGGCAGGTCTTGTAACGGGACTTCTTCACACGCTTCTCGGAATCCCCGACATTCTCGCAGGTATTCTCACACAGATTGCTCTTTATTCAATTAACCTGAATATTATGGGAAAATCAAACCTCCCAATCAGCTACAGAAACTATACGCTTGTTGTTTCTGCAAGTAATATAAATATGGCAATTCTCGTAGGTCTTGGAATTTGTGCCGTTGTAATTGCCGCAATGTATTGGTATTTCGGCACGGAACAGGGTTCAACAATCCGTTCAACAGGCTCAAACCCTGCAATGAGCAAGGCACAGGGCATTAACATCAATTTCACAAAGGTAATTGCTCTTGCACTTTCAAACGGACTCGTTGCACTTTCGGGTTCACTTTTTGCTCAGTATCAGGGTTTTGCGGATATCAACATGGGCAGAGGCGCAATCGTAATCGGTCTTGCCGCTGTAATCATCGGTGAAGTTCTCGGTGAGGCAATTTTCCGCAAGCACATGAATTTCATCATCAGAATGGTCTTTGTAATTGTCGGCGGTATTCTTTATTATATCGCAATGGGCATCGTCCTCTGGCTCAAGATGCCGACAGACGATACAAAGCTCTTCACGGCAATTATCGTTGCAATCTTCCTTGCAGTTCCGTATCTCCAGAAAAAGAGAAAGACTTCATTCAAGAAAGTTGCAAAAATGAATGCTAAAAACGCACAGAAGGAGGGTTAAGAATGCTTGAAATCAAGAATGTATGGAAAACCTTTAATAAAGGCACAGTAAACGAAAAACAGGCACTCTGCGGAGTTAATCTCACCCTCAATGACGGCGATTTTTGTACGGTAATCGGCGGTAACGGTGCAGGCAAATCAACAACACTCAACGCAATTGCAGGCGTGTGGCCTGTTGACTGCGGTCAGATTCTCATTGACGGCAAGGATATTTCCGCATTGCCCGAGCATAAAAGAGCGCCGTACCTCGGCAGAGTATTTCAGGACCCGATGACAGGCACGGTAGCCGATATGGAAATTATAGAAAACCTCGCAATTGCCGCAAGACGAGGCAAAAAAAGAGGACTTTCGTGGGGTGTAAAGGCTGACGAAAGATTCCGTTACCGTCAGATGCTTGCAGAGTTCGACCTCGGACTTGAGGACAGAATGTCCTCAAAAGTAGGACTTCTCTCTGGCGGTCAGCGTCAGGCAATAACACTCCTTATGGCAACAATCAAAAAGCCAAAGCTTCTCCTGCTTGACGAGCATACAGCAGCCCTTGACCCGAAAACAGCCGCAAAGGTGCTTGAGCTTTCAGACAAAATTATTGCCGAAAACAACCTTACGGCACTTATGGTAACTCATAATATGCATGATGCAATTACTCACGGCAACCGTCTTATTATGATGAGTGACGGCAAAATTATCCTCGATATCTCAGGCGAAGAAAAGAAAAATCTTACGGTTGAACACCTACTCGAGATGTTTGAAAAAGCAAGCGGTTCAAAGCTTGAAAACGACCGTATGCTTTTAAGTAAGGATAAATAATCAAAATCATATAATCTCAAACAAAATGCCCGACACCGCAGTCGGGCATTTTTATTTGTATATTAAACTATGCACGGTTACCCGTAGCTGTGTCCGTCGGACTGCCGTCACGCAAAGGCGGAAAATTTTCCGTCAAACTGATTTTACAATGTTACTGTACAACATTCAAATATTGAACTTTCAGCAAAATAACATTATTAAATTTGTAACACACGGCATAACAATTTCTTAATCGGAATAATTAAAAACACCGATATATAGACGAATTCTACAAAAAACGCACCATAACTTGTGCATAACATAAAAATATCTTGTCAAAACGGCAAAACTGAATGTAAAAACAAACACAAAACTATCACATTAAACAAACACAATAAAATTATTGCAACCTAATTGAAAAAATCAATCTAAAATGGTACAATCTACTATAAAAAATATGGGTTAGTGTTCACATTTTGACTGAAACAAGCTCAAGGACACATTTTTTAGCTAAAGACACGGCAATTTTTGTAAATTAGCAACAAAATCCCGTGGCTTTGCCGATTATGTTTCACCGTTGGTCAGGCGGTAAAGGTCAAACCCGAACCTAACCAAAACCAAAATATTCGGTTATGGAGGTAATATTTATGAAAACAAAAATTTCTCATTTAGGCAGAAGCACTGTTTCCGTCATCCTTGCGGTAATGATGCTCCTGTCAACAATGCTTATTGGCACTGTTTCAACAGTTAATGCTGTTGATATTCAATATTATTATCGTGGCTCTGAAAATAATTGGAATACCACAGAAATGACACCGATAAGCGGCACTTCATTGTATTATTATAAGTCAAATAATTTTTCAAAAACTAACAATTTTAAGATATCTGACGGAACTGTATGGGAAAATTCAAGTAATTACGGTGCAAATAATGTAAAGGAAAATTCTGAAATTGAAATTAGTAAACTCTCAGGCGATGACAATAATAATGCGAGTATTTCCGCTCAATCTTCTGAGTAATATATTATTTTTGATTCTAAAGATAAAAAGATGTATGCGACATTTAGTTTGCCCATAGAACCTACTGAGCCTACAACAGCAACAGATTCTTCTGCTGAAACAACTCAGCCTGTTACGGGTGATTATTATTTTTGGTATTCTACTAATGATAATATCCAGCAGTATTCTGGAAATTGGAAAGCAGTGCGTATGACTCAAAACGGTTCAAGCTATTATGTGAGTAATCTTCCTGTCAATGTCGGCAGTAATTTCTATTTCTTAGTGAATAAGAATGCTGAGATACCTTATCGTAATACGGTATGGAAAGCTAAAAATGAAGTAACAGTTGACTGTTCTACATGTGCAAGTAATTTTAGTTCTAGTGCTCCACAAGAACGTTATGTTCCTAAGGAATCTGATCCTAATCAGACAGAGCCGGTATTTTATTACTATATTTCTGTAAAAACAAACGGTTCATACTCTTTTACATTTGACGGTGGTAAGTCTGTTACTGTGACAGAAGGCTCTCCTGAACCGAGCGAAACCGTAAAAATTAAAGTTCCTACAGTTGATAACGCAACTGTAACAGCTGTTGCAAATTCTAAAACCTACAACGAGGGTGATTCATTTGATATCGAAGTAGGATCTTCATTCACGGTTAATGTTACGGGTGAAAACGGTTATACTCTCAATAAAATTACATACGGAACGAAAAGTGAAACTGAAACCGGTGCAAAATTTACGGCTGTGTCCGGTGTAGAAACATTTAGTGTAGATATGGTTCAAACTGTTTCCAATCCGGTTAAAGTAACATTCAGTTCAAATAACAGTGATTACGGTACTGTTTCCGCTAAACACAACGGTGCTGATTTCACTTCCGGTGGAACAGTAAAAGTGGGCGATGAAGTAACATTCACTGCAACTCCAAGCAAAGGTTACACATTTACCGGCTGGACTGTAAACGATGCATCAGTTTCTCCAACAACTAATCCGTATACAATTACAGTCAACAACAACACAACCGTAACCGCTAACTTTAAAGTAGAAGATTCAGGTACACCATCCGGCTACTATATCCTTTGGGGAAAAAATGCTTAATTTTCCAAGTACGAAGCTAAAGAGCTTTATTTAAAGGATGATGGTAAGTATTACGCAAATTTTGATGTTGCAACTGACAAGATAGGTACGAAAGAAAATTGTTACTTTGTATTCTCTACAAGTAATACAACAAACGGCGTTACACGTGAAGAAACCAATGTAACAATTAATGAAGTCGCTCAAAACAAATTTTATTTTGAAAGCAACAATAGTGATATTAGTGGTATAGGTAATACAAGGGTTCCAAAAATTTGGAATGAAAATGCTGATTTGCTTGGATTCAAAATTATTGTTTCAGGTATTGATCTTCCTAATAGGAAAGTAACTTATTCTTGTGAGCCTACTTTTGATGTAGCACCTGCTGATACTGTTGAAATCACGGCAAAAGACGGTACAATTCGTGCGGGCTATACTGATACTGATGCCAGTAAAACAACTGCTGTTTTAGGTGACACAACTCTTTCAATAACAACTCCTGATGATAAAATAATTACTGCATCTGATTCATACAAGATTGATCTTAAAAATCGTGCTGTTACTGCTAAAAGAGTTCCTAATGGCTCAACGGTAACCGTTACGACCACAATTGACCCTGACGCAACCTTTGCAGGTCACAAGGGCAGTGATTACTATGTTAAGGGATTCAGCGTAAACGGTATCTTTGGCGGAGTTCTTTCACAGACTGACGGTAAAGCTCATAGTAGTGATGTATATACTTATACTTTTGAAGTAAATCAAGAGATTTATGGTTCAAAGCTTGAAATCACTCCTGTGTATTTCCTCAAAAATGATGATAACTGCGTATATTTCTACATTGAGAACTACGATTCTGCAAAACAAATTTGGGGCAATACTCCTTCATGTTATGTATATTATGGTAGTGGTACTACAACATTAGAAGCATTAGGCTATTACCCCGGACAACCAATGGTTGACTACAACGGTTCTATCTTTACTCAGATTCCTAAATATATAGTCAATGGTGGTACCACAGAAAAAATTACAGGTATGACGCTTAATAACTATGTTTGGGATGATGTTCATAGTGCTTATAACGGTAAAGATCAAAAAAGTGATAATGCACAGACATACGACTACGATGATTTTGTTAAGATAGCTGATAGCAGTGTTAATGCTGATAACATTATTTATCGTTTTAAGTATAATACACACGATAATGTACCAGAAGATACATTAGATACTTCTGATACTGATGCTGATGGTTGGGAAGTATTCCTCGACTACCAGAATTATCCGACAGATATTTTTGGTAATAGAATTGGTAATGAGAAGCTTGACTATAAGGATACTGATAGTGTAACCAGTAAGGATAAGTGTCTGTCAATTATTTCGGACGGTTATCAGAATAACTACATCGGTAAATATGCAACTGCGTGGAGCATTTATAACAAGGCTGGCAAAAGAGTGGCTACTATTCCTTCATCAGCTCTCTTGTATGCCCTTGACAAGACCGATGCGCAAATAAAAAAAGCCATTGATTCTGCATCAACTCCTGCTGACTTCCTCCCTGGCAAGACAGATAGAGATACTTATTGGGCAACATTTAAAACTTTATATAATGATTATAAAGGTTTTTATGCTCAGATTAACTTTGAGGCAGCTATCAAAGGTGGTGCCGATTATGGCAATCGTCTTGACGGTCGTTGGTACTATACTAAGAGTCAACAGGAAATCACCGGTGAAATCAAGATTCAGTATGCAAATACCCTTGATGACTACAAAGTAGGCGGTTTCCATGAAGATACATTTGCTGATGAAAATGCTTCATCAATTGTCGGTACGACAACAGGAGCAAGTGCATACTTTACCAATCCTAAGGATAAAGTAAGAAAACTTGAAACTTTTGCTGATAATACTCAGGATTATAAGTTTGAAGTTACTGCAACTTCAACTGTAGCATACACATTTGTTGGTTGGTATCGCCTTATTGATGGTGATTACAAGGCAATCAATCCTTCAAATATGAGCAGTTTGACAGGTGCAGTTACACAAAATTCAGATGTAACGCTTGTTGCTCGTTATATCAAGACTCCGGGCGGTTCAATGACCTTCCACCATTCATTGTACAACGGTGAAAATGCAGGTGGCGGTAAAGCCGCTACCGAAATTCAGGTTGTTGTAAAATCAAGTGATGGTAGTAAAGAGTACTACAACTCAGGTATAATTGATTCTACTGCTTCAATTGATCAAAAAACTATTAGTGAGATAGTTGCTGATCAGCGAGATGCTAAAATTACTGTTACTCTTTACACAACAACAAAGAACCTTTATAATTTCAATGGCTACTATTCTGCTGAAAACACAACAGATATAACTGCTTTTAAACCTACTTCTACACCAGTTGTTAGCGGAGACAGAAAAAATGGACTTGTAACTAAATTAGAATATACGTTCTCGTTTAATGATTATTATAAAACACATCAGAATACTCTTATTGGTGATAATGCGGGAACAGTATATTATAATTTCTATTCTGACATTACTTCTATTAAAGTACCGTATAAGGTTCAGTTCTCTTATACTGACAGAATGGGTAATCAAAAGTATTACAACAGGGCTGGTTATGTTGATCCCGAAAATACTTCATCATACACAATTGATGAGGCTACTACTAATGTTGAAGGTGTAGAATCACATTCTGTAAAGGTAACTCTTACAAATAGCTTTATCCTTTCTCTTGCACCGTATGAGTCAAACTTTACAAAGAATCTTACTTGGAAAGAGACTCCTGATAGCAATACCGCTTTTGATTCATCAGTTAGTAAGTCAATAGCTTCAGCTGTTGTTAATTCAACTCAGTCAGGCAGAACAATCTACCTTAATGTTTTCCGTGATAAAGACGGTAGACCTACTCCGCTTATAAATAAAGCTGGTGCTTTTACTCCTTTCGAAAAAGGTGGTTCAATTGCCTTACCTTACGGTTCAGTGTTCTATGAACAAAATTCTGACGGAACTTATAATTATGATATCACTGCTCCGAAAACATATAAAGATAAAGATAGTGGTAAAGAACTTCAGTTTATGTATTGGGCAATCTACTCCGATCCGGACTGTAAAAATCTTGTTATTAATGCATACAACAGTGAAGGAAATTTCAGCTATGTAGCGTATGATAACTGTTGGATAGTTCCTGTTTATGGCGAAAGCTCAACTCCAGTTGCATCTGTTAAGGATGTTTATACTTCAACTCAGTCTATGGAAGTAACAAGAAATCAGTGGACAGCTGATACAAATTCCAATTTTGCCGGATTTGACGCTGATAGTATGAATACACTTGATACAAATGAAGATTTCATTAAGGTTAAAGGTGAAGACAAGCTTTACGCTGACTTTGTACTTAACTTCTTCTATAACGGTAAACAGCTTAGTGTATTTGATCCTAACAGCAATAATGTTAAGGCAGGTGTTCTTATTCAGAGGTTAGAACTTGATGAAAATGAGACAGGTACTGGATGTATAACCGATTTGAATCATTATGCTAATAAGTATGATAAGACTGCTCTTGAAAATGCTAAAAGTGATGCAATCCAAAAAATTACAACTGGCACTTCTAATATTAAATCTGTAAAACAACAGATTAATAATAGTAAACTTGATAACAAGAACAGACTTCAGTATTATACTCTTTTTTACAATGTCAAAGGTAATAACAATTGTGTATTTAGACTCTATACATATATCCAGTATACCGATGCAGATGGTAATTCGGCTGTTAAACTTAGCGATCCGGTTTACTTCACATTTTATGATATTGCAAACAAGTCATAATAAATTTTAATTTGTATGTGCAGCAGGCAACTGTTGCACATACAGAATGAATTAAGGAGTTATTTATGAAAAAAGAATATTTCTCCCCTGAATTTGAGCTTGTTAAGTTTCAATTTGAGGATGTAATTTTAGTAGGAAGCTTAACTGATGTTCCGGAAGTAGGAGACAGTAATGGAGATAAGGTTGATGGCTTTGAAGAGGAATAAACAGTTTTTTGTTTCGATAAAAAAGATTTCTGCTTTTATCTTCGCATTTTTGTTGGTACTGATTTCTACATTTCAAATTTCTGCGGCTTCATATGAAACCGACGGCTTTGTATATTCTGTTTCCGACGGTAATGCGAGCGTAACCGGATATAAAGGTGATAAGACCGATATTGTTCTTCCGCTTAAGCTTCAAAGCTGGTCTGTATCGGAAATTTCTGATTTTGCCTTTGTGGGAAAGACCGCAATAACATCGGTCAGGCTTAACGAAGCAAGATATCTTAGAAGAATCGGTACTGATTCTTTTTACGGTTGTACTTCACTTGAATCAATTTCAATTCCTATTTGGGTGAGATATTTTGGTTCTGCCGTATTTCAGAATTGCACAAGTTTGAAATCTGTTACCTTTAACTGTGTGCCGAGTAAAATTACCGATCAGATGTTCTACAATTGTACTTCTTTAGACAAGGTATATTTACCTGCCGGTACAAGTGCGATTGGTAAGAGTGCTTTTGCTGAATGTAAATCATTATCTGAGGTGTATATTCCTACATCCGTGACTTCTATTGCTTCTAACGCTTTCAGAAACTCTCCGAATGTAACAATCAAGGGCAGTTACGGTTCTTATGCTGAGGAATACGCAAAGGCTAACAATATTCCGTTTAACGGCATTTCTGCTTATGATGTCGGTGATGTTAATATGGATGGCGGGATTAATATTTTAGATGCAACTCTTGTGCAGAAGTATGTTGTCGGTATTGTTGAACTTTCGGCAGAACAAAAACATCTTGCCGATTATAACAAAGACGGTGACATCACAGTATTTGACGCAACGGAAATTCAGAAGTTTATCGTTCATTTAAACTAACCAATAAAAAAACAGGCTCACTTTTTGTGAGTCTGTTTTATTTCGGAGGACGCTTTGCCAAAATATTTAATAGCTGATTTTATCGTTGAAATTGAACCAAAATTTGATTACTTAAAAAAATTGTGCGAACCGTTTTTGTATGAAGGGGAGAGAAGTGCAGATTTTTCTGCAATACCGTCTGACTCATACTTAAATTCCCTGTTGAGCCGTATGGTTGAAGGTTCAACCATTGATGAAGCCGAAGAATTTGCAACGGCGTCAATTTTTAACCGCAAAATAATTCACCGTGGCGCTATGCTTGTGCATTCCTCAGCACTTGTTTTTGACGGAAAAGCGTATTTGTTTTCCGCCGATTCAGGCGTCGGCAAATCCACTCATACAAAGATGTGGCTGAAAAGATTCGGCTCAAAAGCTCATATTCTCAATGACGATAAGCCTGTTGTGAAAATTAAAAACGAAGTCCCGCTATGCTGCGGAACTCCGTTTGACGGCGGAAGCGGAATTGCTAACAACGAAATCGTTCCCGTAGGCGCTATAATATTCATAGAACGCTCAGACGATAATTTTGTTACAATCCCCGACACAAATGAGATTGTACAAAGGCTCTACAAATCAACTGTCAAATTTGTGAATAAGTCAGACGGAATGTCTTTGCTCTCAAATCTCGATAATCTTATTCGGCATACAAAATTTTATGTGTTGCATTGCAATACAGATGATTCTGCCGTAGATGTTGCCTACAACAATATAATTAAAAACTGCAAATAAAAGACGGTCTGTTCTCGCAGACCGTCTTGTTATATGTATAAAATTGATTACTTGATTTCCTTAATCCAGCCTTCGGGAGCTTCGATTCTACCCATCTGAATACCTGTAAGTGTATCATAAAGCTTCTTTGTAATCGGACCCATTTCATCCATACCGCTCGGGAAACAAATTTCCTTGCCGTGGTCGTTAATTTTGCCGACAGGTGAGATTACGGCAGCTGTACCGCAAAGACCGCATTCTGCAAAGTCCTTAACTTCATCAAAGTAAACTTCTCTTTCTTCAACCTCAAGACCAAGATAATGCTCAGCAACATACATAAGCGAACGACGGGTAATTGAGGGGAGAATGCTGTTAGACTTTGGAGTAACAACCTTGTTGTCCTTTGTTACAAAAATAAAGTTAGCACCGCCTGTTTCTTCAACCTTAGTTCTTGTAGCGGCATCAAGATACATATTTTCGTCAAAACCTTCTGCATGAGCGGTAACAATAGCGTGAAGGCTCATTGCATAGTTAAGTCCTGCTTTGATGTGACCTGTGCCGTGAGGAGCAGCTCTGTCAAAGTCTGAAACCTTAATTGTAATAGGCTTTGCACCGCCCTTGAAGTAAGGACCTACAGGAGTAGTAAATACTCTGAACTGATATTCTGCCGACGGCTTAACACCGATTACAGGACCGCTGCCGAACATATACGGACGAATATAAAGTGTTGCGCCTGTGCCGTACGGAGGAACATAATCGGCATTTGCCTTAACAACATTGCAAACAGCCTCAACAAACTTTTCTTTTGGAAATACAGGCATCTCAAGACGCTTACAGCTGTCCTCCATTCTCTGTCCGTTAAGGTCAGGTCTGAACACAACAATTCTGCCGTCACAGGTAGTGTACGCTTTCATACCCTCAAAGCAAGTCTGAGCATACTGCAAAACGCCTGCACATTCGCTGATAGTAATTGTGGTGTCGGCTGTCATACTGCCGTTGTCCCACTTACCGTCTTTATAATTAGCTACAAATCTTTCACCGATGGGCATATAACCGAAGCCAATGTTTGCCCAGTCAATATTCTGCTTTTCCATCATAAATACTTCCTTTCAATATAAGAAAAAACCTCATTGGTTATACACATATTTTAGCACTTTAACACGCTACTTGTCAATGTTATAACAGCATATTTCACCGTTTTTATGATAATTTATACGCTTTTTAATGTATAATATGAATTTTACTGCATAAGAAACTTTCATTTTGCCGATATTATCTTTTAAAGGGCAAAAACAAACAACAATGTTCTTCTACAGAATAAAAAAATTGCTGTTGGGATATATACTTAATTTAATAAGTTACATGGGTGATTTTATGGCTGAAGTTGTAAAAATAGTATTGACGGGAGGACCTTGCGGCGGCAAGACTTCCGCATTAAAATATATCAGCGAAGAGCTTAAAAAGCTTAATATTCCTACAATTACAATCGGTGAGGTTGCAAGCAGATTGTTTAGTGAGGGCAAAACCCCCGAAAATGTCGGCTCTTATGAATTTCACAGAGAACTGTTTGAAATTCAGCTTGCTGAGGAGAATGAAAAAACGCAAATTGCCAAAAATATGGATTGTGAAAAGGCGGTTTTGCTTTTTGACAGAGGATTGCTTGACAGCAGAGCATATGTTACGGAAGATGAGTTTGCAAAGTATGCAGGTATTCACAATTTGAATGAAGATGTAATACGAAGCTCTTATGACGCAGTATTTCATCTTGTGACTTCCGCAGACGGTGCAGAAGAGTATTACGGAAAAGAAACTAATATTTTTCGCAGAGAAGAAAGTCTTGAAAAAGCAAGAGAAGTTGACACAGACGTTATGGCTGTGTGGACAGGCACACCGCATCTGAGAATTATTGATAATTCGACCGACTTTGATACTAAGCTGAAAAGACTTCTCAAGGAGGTTGTCGCATTTCTCGGAATTCCGAAACCGCTTGAAATTGAAAGAAAATTTTTGATTGAATATCCTGATATTGAATTTTTGAACAGCATAAAAACCTGTCGCAGAATTCCTATTACACAGGCATACCTCACTACTCCCGAGGAAGGATATTTCAGAATCCGCAAAAGGGGAGAGGGTGACAAGGCTGTATATATCAAAACTGTAAAAATCAAAATATCGGATATTAAGCGGATTGAAATTGAAAATTATATTTCAAAAGAACAATACGACTCGTACCTTGCTCAAAGGCAGTATGTTACAGGCGTCATCAGTAAAGACAGATATTGCATTGTCGATAACAACACATACTACGAACTTGATGTTTATCCGTTCTGGAATGACAGGGCAACAATAGAAATTGAATTGCTTAGTGAAGATCAGCGGTATCAACTTCCTAAGTTTGTAAAGCTTATAAGAGAGGTTTCGTCTGAACCCGATTATAGGAATCTTGCACTTGCTCAGAAATACGGAAAGCCGTAATTTGGCGGATTTTGTCCGAAAAAAACTTTTTAAAAATTAAATATGAAAAAAAATTCAAAAAAGTGTTGACAAATATCCCGTATATGGGTATAATATAAAGGCTGACTGAGGTCAGCAACTGATGCGCCAATAGCTCAGCTGGATAGAGCAACTGCCTTCTAAGCAGTAGGTCAGGGGTTCGAGTCCCTTTTGGCGCGCCATATGGTGGATGTAGCTTAGCTGGTTAAAGCGCCAGTTTGTGGCACTGGAGACCGTGGGTTCGAATCCCATCTTCCACCCCATGAAAAAAAGACCTCTGTCAAACGACAGAGGTCTTTTTGTATACAGAATAGCCAAAAAGCGGAACGGTTATTCTCCTTGACACAAAGGAAACGGCATGATATATTTCAAATATATCGTCTGGGGAGGGATTCTCATGCTGTGCGTGATTGCAAAGATCGACCCGAAGTCCAAAGCACGATTTTTGAAGCTGCAAGGGAAAATAGAAAAACTCGGCATCTCGGTGAAAGCGCTGCACGGGCACATTACGCTTGTGTCGTATATCGGCGAAGACGAGGCGGCGTTCATCGCGTCTTGTAAGGAGATATTATCCAGCTGCAAGGTGTTCCCAGTGTGTTATGACAAGATAGAGGTTTTGGCTTCCTCCTGCATTGTGGTGGCTTCGCCGCGCAAAGAGGGGGTGCTGGAAGCGGTGCAAAGGAAGATCGCCGAAAAATGGGCGAAAGACTTGCCCGACTACATGCAGGCAGATGTGTGGTATCCGCACACAACACTTTTGCAGGATATGCAGGCAGACCTTGGGAAAATCGCGCAGCATTTGGAAGAAAACTTTGAGCCGTTTTGTGGCGAGGTGCAGACGATCGAGTTCTCCCGCGTGGAGAAAGTTGGGTATACGATTGTGGATACCGTAGAATTGCCGAACGCGTAAGCCGCTACGGAAAAATCTGTACGGTATTTGACCAATTCAGTTCTTCGTCCTATAACTGATGATCAGGAATTTTTATATTCGGATGGTGTCATCCCCGTTTTGTTTTTGAACACTTTCAAAAAGTAGAAATAGTCCTCAAACCCACAGGCTGTACTGGTTTCAGAAATAGTATAGCCGGACCTGAGCATACGCTTTGCCTGGTTGACACGCAAGGTTACCTGCATTTGTTTGATCGTCATACCATATACTGTTTGGAATATAGTATTTAGACGATTGTATGTTTTCCCAAAGGTATCCTCATAATCCCGATTCTTCAAGTGCTGGTCTTTGTTGTCATCAATATATTGTAAGATTCGGTAGGCCAGTCTGCTTTCCGAATTACACCAAAGCTCTCTTTTTTGCACAGCGAAACTAATCTGGTACAGAATCGCCTGAATTTGGGATGATAAAAAATTTTTGCTTGAAAAAGGCAATGCTCGGTGCTGAATCGCGTACTCCATCAGATCAAAGCAGGGCAGCTCCAGAGGAATCTGTCCATGTAACGGAAGTAAAATATGATTGGTATCTACCTTTACAGGCGGTGGAACCTGAATACCTGTTGCCTGAAAATGAGCAAAATAGGCTGCATGATTATCATATTGAAGCCCGCAATGCTGCACGTAAGGAGGCAACAGGAAAAATTCGCCGCTATGAACGACGTAATTCTCACCGTAGACACGGAAAGAGCGTTCTCCGCTGATCATCAACACCAGCACCCACTGCGTCATCATTCTATCCGGATGCATATTATTGCCGCTAAACTTATCGACATCCTCCACGCGAATCTCCTCGTTTAACCGAAACCAGCAGAGATCGGTTTGTTTTATATCCATGGTTGAACATCTGCCTTTTCCAGTAAAATGATCTTATGATATGTCTGCCTAAAAGGAGCCAGACAATAATTCAATAAATAGTTTCGTTTATTCCATACCATTTTCATTTTCTCCATAGACTTTTTTTCGGATACACTGTATGATCATTTCAAAGAATCCTAGGAGGGATACAACATGAAAAACGGTAAATTAAGAGTGGCGCTCGTAGGAGTCTCCTTCGGCGCGGAATTTGTACCCATCTATCTGAAACACCCGGACGTAGATTCTTTGGTGTTAGTGGATACGAATGAAAAACTGCTGAATACGGTTGGCGATAAGTTTCTTCTGGAAGAACGCTTGACGGACTTTAATGCCATGTTGGAAGATAAAACCATCGACGCCGTCCATCTGGTAACACCGCCTGCTACTCATGCTCCCCTATCTGTACAGGTGATGAACGCTGGAAAGCACTGTGCCTGTACCATTCCGATGGGAATGAGTATCGATGAATTGTACCAAGTCATCGATGCTCGAAAAAGAAGCGGGAAACACTATATGTTTATGGAGACCTCCGTCTATGGTCGAGAGTTTCTGTATGTGAAGAACCTTTACGAAAAAGGAGAACTGGGCAGAATACAGTTCATGCGCTGCGCGCATTATCAAGATATGGAAGGATGGCCGGACTATTGGTTGGGCTTTCCTCCGCTGATGCATCCTACCCATGCGGTAGCGCCTTGCCTGATGTTGTTGGGCAAGCGTCCGGAAACCGTATATTGCAAGGGCTCCGGCAGAGTACGTAAAGAAGTGGAAGCTCCCTATGGTTGTCCATATGCCTTTGAGTCAGCTCTGATCTCCCTAAAAGACAGTGATGTAAGCATTGAAATGGCTCGGTTCCTCTACCATGTAGCCCGAGGCTACACTGAAAGTTTCAACATATATGGTGAACGAAAAAGCTTTGAATGGCAGCAGTTAGAATCGGAACAACCGGTACTGTTCTCCATGGCGCTTGGTGCAAATGCTGAACATGTTATGAACGATTACGGTCGAGGCGGCCTTGTGACGGAAGAACGTATCCAAATCCCCGACTATGCAGATCGTTTACCGGCGGAAATTGGGCGCTTCACCAAACAAACAGTGTATGATGACAGCAATCCCCATCTATCGTTCCTGCAAGGCGGTGGCCATGGTGGTTCTCATCCTCATCTAGTCCACGAGTTTGTCCGAAGCATTCTGGAAGATCGAACCCCGGTTCCCAGCGATATTGACGGCGCCTACTGGACCGGTGTAGGAATCTGCGCTCACCAATCTGCCATGAACGGTGGCGTGGTAAAACGTGTACCTGTTTTCGAATAAAAATCTTCTTTAGAATCCATAAATTCAACCAGACAGCCGTGTTTCCTTGCCTTGAAGGGAACACGGCTGTCTTTTACTGTCTGTTTTTACACACCTATTTCCCCATAGGTTGGGTAGCTACGTAATGAAGCGCTCCGTCAGTGTTAAATTCATCCTTACAATAGCAAAAAGCAAAGAGCAAAACAACCGACCATTGGTTGAGTCCTCACTTAAAACCATATTCTTCTTTTGTCTATCTTCCGGCTTTACACAAGGGGGAGCTGTTGTTTCGCAGAAGCAAAATTCTCAACCGAAAGCCATCTTTTTTTGCTGACGTTGACGCGGGAAAGGACCCTTTTATATCAAGAAAGAAAAAACGGAAATGCCGCAGTTGTACAAAAAGAAAAAGCAAGAATCAAATCTCTGACTCAGCCGATGACTTTTGACGGTTAAAAATACAGGCGAAAAACGAGTGCTTCCGGGCGGAAAAGGTACTCCTTTTAAAAGACTTTTATCAAATTCGAATAAATATCGGGTGAAAGTAGATAAAAAGTGGTAAACAATCATAAATTCAGCCATTTTGTTTGCAGGGCTTACGCTTTATAATATTGCCACAACATCCAATTTGACAAGTGAAAGCTTTGTCAGAGATAATGGAGAAAGGAAGATGAGGGTTATGACAGAAAATCCAATGGGAAGACAGCGGTCGGGTTGGCGGTATAAGCTATACCGAGCTGGCAGAGGGATTCAACGAAATTGGGGATTGTACTTGTTGTTACTTCCGGCGGTCGTGTTGCTGTTTTGCTTCAACTACTTGCCCATGTACGGCGTGCAAATTGCGTTCAGGGATTTTTCTCCTTCACAGGGAATTCAGGGAAGCCCTTGGGTGGGACTTTTGAATTTTCAAAAATTCTTTAACTCATTCCAATCTAAAAACCTGATTTGGAATACGGTGAGCTTGAGCTTGTATAGCTTGATTGCAGGCTTTCCGTTCCCTATTATTTTAGCTCTGATGGTCAACCAGATCCGGGTGAAACGATTCAAGCAGGTTTTGCAAGTGGTGACCTATCTGCCCCACTTTATTTCCACAGTGGTTATGGTGGGCATAATGT
>ERZ827168.992-NODE-992-length-42013-cov-8.298036_pt1 | contig 42013 bp, 39 predicted proteins | sample MGYA00519868_ERZ827168 | MGnify/ENA primary metagenome ERZ827168 (study PRJEB31778, sample SAMEA3449271) | human gut metagenome | biome: human gut; feature: human-associated habitat; material: faeces | place: United Kingdom | collected 2010/2012 ...
CTCATCGCATTCTCGATTTCCGCAATGTTTGCGGGCATGGCGGGCGTGCTTTACGGACACAATCTTTCCAGCTTGGTTGCGGTAAAATTCGACTATAACCTTTCCATTTTGGTACTGGTCTTCGTCGTACTGGGTGGTATCGGAAGCATGAGAGGCTCAATTATCGCAGCAATCATACTGACCGCGCTTCCGGAACTTCTCAGAGGCTCGTTCAGCGACTACAGAATGCTGATTTACGCAATCCTTTTGATCGTAATGATGCTGGTAAACAACAACGAAAACATGGCTATGTATAAAGAAAGATTCAAATCATATCTTCATATCGGCAAAGGCGGCAAAGGCAGCAAAGGCGGCAAAGGCGGAACGAAAGCCGGTGCTGAGGAAAGTCAGGAGGTGAGCGCATGACAGCTATGCTTGAAACGAAAAACTTGGGAATCTCTTTCGGCGGACTGAAGGCGGTTGACGAGCTCACGATGACGATTGAAAAAGGACAGTTATACGGATTAATCGGGCCAAACGGCGCAGGAAAAACGACCGCGTTCAACCTGCTCACCGGTGTATACAAACCGACCGAGGGAAACTTTTTCCTCAACGGCGAAAAGCTGACAGGCAGCAGCACAATCGAAATTAACAAAAAAGGAATCGCCAGAACCTTCCAGAATATCCGTCTGTTTAAACAGCTCTCGGTACTTGACAATGTCAAGCTGGGGCTTCATAATGATTATAAATACTCAACGATAGGCGGAATCTTCCGTCTTCCGTCCTACTACAAAACCGAAAAGGGGATGAATGAAAAGGCGGAGGAACTTTTGGAAGTTTTCGGACTGGCGGATGAAAAGGACTATATTTCGGCCAATCTGCCTTACGGCAAACAGAGAAAACTCGAGATTGCAAGAGCGCTTGCGACGTCTCCGAAGCTGCTTCTGCTGGACGAACCGGCTGCCGGCATGAACCCGAACGAAACACAGGAACTGATGGACACCATTGAGTTTGTAAGAGAAAACTTCGATATGACCGTACTGCTGATTGAACATGACATGAGACTGGTTGCGGGAATTTGCGAAGAACTTACGGTTCTGAACTTTGGAACGGTTCTGGCGCAGGGCAAGACGAAGGATGTTTTGAACAATCCGGAAGTTATCAAGGCATATTTGGGCGAATAAGGAGGGCGCGCATATGGCAATGTTAGAAATAAGAGATTTAGAAGTCAATTATGGCGCCATCAACGCTATCAAAAAGATTTCATTCGATGTCAACGAAGGCGAAGTTATCGCTCTGATTGGCGCAAACGGCGCCGGTAAGACGACGACGCTGCACACGATTACAGGCCTTCTCAAGGCGAAATCCGGCAGTGTGAAGTTTGAGGGCAAGGAATTAACGAAGATGCCGCCGCATAAAATCGTAGAGATGGGTATGGCGCATGTGCCGGAAGGCAGAAGAATTTTTCAGCAGCTTTCGGTATATAAAAATCTGGATTTGGGTGCATATACGCGCAAAGACAAGCAGGAATACGCGAAGAATCTGGAAATGGTTTATGAGAAATTTCCGAGGCTTGAAGAAAGAAAAAGTCAGATTGCGGGTACTTTGTCAGGCGGCGAGCAGCAGATGCTTGCAATGGGCAGGGCACTGATGTCCAGCCCGAAGATCATTCTGATGGATGAACCTTCGATGGGTCTGTCGCCTCTTTTTGTGGGTGAGGTTTTCAAAATCATCCAGGAGATTAAGAAGAGCGGAACGACCGTTTTGCTGGTTGAGCAGAACGCGAAGAAGGCGCTGGAAGTTGCGGATCGGGCTTACGTACTGGAAACAGGGAAAATCGTTCTCAGCGGGGATGCAAAGGATTTGATGAATGACGAAGCAGTAAAGAAAGCTTACTTAGGCGAGTAAAAGTTAGGAGAATGATATGGAGAAATATGTAATTACAATCGCCCGTGAATACGGAAGCGGCGGAAGAGGAATCGCACATCGTCTGGCAGAGGCTCTTGGCATAAGATATTATGACAAGGAGCTGATTCGCATGGCGTCTGAAGACAGCGGAATCAGCGAGGCACTGTTCAATCTTACCGACGAAAAACTTGAGGATAAATTCCTGCGTAAACACGGAATCTCCAAAGGGGCGCTGGTTTCCCAGCCGCATCCTGAAAATAAACTGACGAAAGAAGAGCTTTTTAAGTTCCAGTCCGAGATTATCCGCAGAGTGGCGGATCAGGACGAGTCTTGCATTATCATCGGAAGATGTGGGCAGTACATTCTGCGCGATCACCCGAACCTTGTGCGCGTGTTCATTCATGCGGACAAGGACTACTGCATCGAAAAGCTGATGCAGCGGTACGGAATTGATAAGTCGGAAGCAACGGCACTGCATGATAAGACGGACAAAAACCGTGCCGATTACCACAAGCACTACACCGGAACGGAGTGGACGGATGTCCGCAATTACGACTTGTCGCTGGACACTTCCAAGCTGTCGCAGGAGGAATGCATCCGCATTATCGAAAATTACATAAAGAGCAGATAAATCCGGAAGGATTACATAAAAATTATCTGAAAAGCCCCGAAAGGAAATCCCGCCTTTCGGGGCTTTTTTGGGTGCACTCGGCGGCGCACCGCTTGGGATTTTTTTATTTGAACCATTTTTTCCTCTTGAAGAGCAGGATTTCGATGAGCACCACAACGGCGGAAAAAACCGCCACGCAGCCGTAGGCATACGGGTGCGAAAGTTCAGGCATATTGCGGAAGTTCATTCCGTACCATCCGGTAATCAGCGTCAGCGGCATGAAAATCGTCGTGATAATCGTCAGAAGCTGCATAATCTGATTCTGCCGGATGTCGATGCGGGACTGCCGCAGCTCGCGAAGCTGGATCGAATATTCCTTGAGACTTGCAACCAGTGCACCGAGCCTCTTTATCTTGTTTTCGTAAATTTCCGGCAGCGGCTTGGCCTTCATGTGCTGCTCCGCCGCCCACTGCTGAATCGTGTCACTTGCGTCGGAGAGGCGGTCGTAGTACATGCCGAGCCTCGAAAGATTCTTTCGCATTGCAAGGATTGTTTTTTCAAAATCCACATCGTCATCTTCTTTTTCGCCGGTTATGATATCCTCGAGGTCTTCAAGTTCGTCCTCGTAACTCTGAAGGAAAAGCATATCGTCTTTAATCATGTACTCCATGAGATCATAGAGAAGCAAAATCGGTGAATCGCTCGCATGCGGCTCTGCGGTTTCAAGCGCGGCAAGGAGCGTTGAAACATAGTCCGTATCGTCGATAAAGAGAAGACGGCCTTCCGTGATACAGTAGCCGAAAATCTGCTTTTCCAGTGAAACTTCGGGCTTTTTCGGGACAGCAAAAGTACCCGCAAGGGCGTCGCCGGTCACCTCTGCCTTGCAGAACGGGTGACGGATGCTGTTGTACGAAAAGCATCTTTTGTAAATCCCGGGATAGGCGATTTGGAATTGTTTAACAGTCAAAATTTCATATTTCATAAGCGAGCCTTTCTTTATACGGAAATTATATCACAGAACGAAAAAAAAGCAAAAATTTTTTCAAAAAAGTATTGACAATTGAATAGCTATTCAACTATAATAAAGACAACAGTTGAATAATTGCTCAACTCTATGAGAATAATAAAAATGATACAAAACAGGAGGAACATAAAATGAAGAAGACATATTTACTTGAAGGACTTGATTGTGCAAACTGTGCAGCAGAGGTTGAAAGAAACGTAGCAAAGCTCGACGGCGTAAACAGCGCTTCCGTAAACTTCCTTACTTTGAAGATGGTTCTGGATGTGGAAGAAGAAGGCTTTGATGAAACCTATAAGAAGATTGCAAAGACAGTAAAGAAAACAGAACCTGACGTAGTAATCAAGGAGCTCTAGAAATTTTCGGAAGGGAGTGGCGTGAGATGAAGAAGACGATAATCAGACTTGCGATCGGAGCGGTTTTGTTCGTGATTGCGATTATGGTTCCGGCGGAGCCATATCTTTTGAAGCTTGCGGTATATCTGATAGCGTATCTGGAAATCGGATACAAGGTTTTATGGAAAGCGATTCGCAACATCAGCCGAGGCAAAGTGTTCGACGAGAACTTCCTGATGGCGGTTGCTTCGGTCGGGGCCTTCGCAACGGGCGAACTTCCGGAAGCAGTCGCGGTTATGCTTTTCTATCAGGTCGGGGAACTTTTTGAGGATTATGCGGTCGGCAAATCCAGAAAATCCATTACGGAGCTTATGAATATCCGCCCGGATTATGCGAACTTAAAGCTTGAAGGCGGCGACACGAAAAAGGTTGATCCCGAAGAGGTCAAAATCGGTGATGTCATCGTGATTAAGCCGGGAGAAAAGGTTCCTTTGGACGGAAAAGTTTTGAGCGGCACTTCGATGCTGGATACTGCGGCACTGACCGGAGAATCGGTTCCGCGCAATGTAGAGGCGGGAAGTGAGATCCTCAGCGGCTGCATCAACGAAAGCGGACTTTTGGAAGTTGAGGTAACCAAGGAATTCGGCGAATCCACGGTTAGCAAGATTTTGGAACTGGTAGAGAATGCGACCAGCCAGAAGGCAAAGATGGAAAACTTCATCACAAGATTTGCGGCTGTTTACACACCGGCAGTTGTAGGAGCGGCTGTGGTTCTGGCACTCGTTCCACCGCTTTTGATCGGCGGAGGAATTGTCGGCAGTGCGCCGGGCTTCACCGGGGCTTTGTTTAAGGACTGGGTTTACAGAGCACTGAACTTCCTCGTAGTATCTTGTCCGTGCGCTTTGGTAATTTCGGTTCCTCTGAGCTTCTTCGGCGGAATCGGCGGCGCATCGAAAATCGGCCTGCTCGTAAAAGGCAGCAACTATCTGGAAGCCGCAGGGCATACCGAATGCGTGGTCATGGATAAAACCGGAACCCTGACCAAAGGTGTTTTCAAGGTGGAAGAGGTTCACACCTGCGGAGAACTTTCAGAAGACAAACTGCTGCGTTATGCGGCTTATGCAGAGGCAAACTCCAGCCATCCGATTTCGGTATCCTTGAGAGAGGATTTTGAGGAGAAAAGCGGGGAAAAAGTCGATAAATCGCAAATTGGCGATGTGAAGGAAATCGCAGGTCACGGCGTGCAGGCTGTGATTGAAGGGCATACGGTTCTGGCGGGAAATGCCAAGCTGATGAAGCGTGAGCAGATTACTTATGAAGAGGCGTCCGCTGCGGGAACCGTGGTTCATATCGCGGTAGACGGAAAATATGAAGGCTATATCACGATTGCAGATCAGATTAAGGACGACGCGGCAGAGGCAATCCGCGGCTTGAAAGCAAGGGGAATCAAGACGGTTATGCTGACAGGGGACAGCAGAGCGGTTGCGGAAAGCGTCGGCGCGAAACTCGGAATCGATGAAATTCATGCAGAACTTCTGCCGGAAAATAAGGTAGAAGAAGTCGAAAAACTGCTTGCGGCGAAATCGCCGAAAGGAAAGCTTATGTTCGTCGGTGACGGCATCAACGATGCTCCGGTTCTTGCCAGAGCGGATGTCGGGGCTGCGATGGGCGGCCTTGGCTCGGATGCAGCCATTGAAGCGGCGGATGTTGTCATCATGACGGACGAACCATCGAAGCTCCTGAGCCTGATGGATATCGCAAGAAAAACGCTTGGCATCGCAAAACAGAATGTGGTATTTGCACTTGCGGTTAAATTAATCGTATTGGTACTCAGTGCAATCGGTCTTGTAGACATGTGGGCCGCGGTATTCGCAGATGTCGGTGTATCGGTAATTGCCATCCTCAACGCGATGCGCGCGCTGAAGGTTGAATAGTGGGCGGCACTCCTTGACAGTTCGACGATCATAAAAAAAAGAAAAGTTGGCTTTTTTCAGAATAAGCTTCCGAAAGAGCCAACTTTTGTATTAGTTATGTGCATCGTGGCAGCAGGAGCAGGTACAGTCCGCTGCGTGATTTTTGTGCGTGATATGCACGAAAGCAATATCCAGAATATCCATGACATGCTGGTCGTCGAGGGAGTAAAAAATGTTTTTGCCCTCCCGGCGGCTTTTTACGAGATCATCATCCTTGAGCAGCTTTAGCTGGTGGGAAACCGCCGACTTTGTCATGTCAACGGCCTCCGCGATGTCGTTGACGCAGACCTCGCTGTCAGCTATCGTGCAGAGGATTTTCATCCTTGTTTCATCGCCGAGGACTTTAAAAAATGCCGCGGCGCTTCCTATTAACTCTTTTGAAATGTGGTTCATCATTGCAATCTACCGGCTTTCCTTATTTTCCTCTTTCGTAATACAGCTTCATTTCGCCGTCAGGCACCATGCTTCCGCCCGTTGCCCATAAGATGTGGGAGGCATTCTGCATTTTGTCCGTAAGCCCCTTCGTTTCGAGGTATTCCGCAGCGGCGGATACGAGCGCAGGACCTGTGAACGAAGCACAGGAAGACGGCTCAATGTAGATTTTTTCCCTGTCGGCAAGCCGCGTCAGGAACGGATAAAGTTTTTCGTCGTCAATCGTGTAACAGCCGTCAAGGAGCGTCTGCATAAAGGAAGACACAAGATATGAGGCTCTGCCAACCGCAAGACCGTCCGCATCGGTAATTCCGTCAATTCCGATGTCACGGCACGAAATCCCGTCGTGAAGTCCCGTGATGAGACCAAGGGTCATGCAAGGCGCATGTGTCGGCTCTGCAAAAAATACATGCACATTATCGCCGTAAATCTGCTTAAGGCCAAATGTAACGCCGCCCGGAGCCCCGCCGACCCCACACGGAATATACACAAAAAGCGGGTGTTCGTCATCAACGGTGATTCCGGCTTCCTCAAACTGCGCGCCGATTCTGAGAGCGGCAACCGCATAACCAAGGAAAAGGTCAACCGAACCTTCGTCATCAACAAAGTGGCATGTCGGATCATCTGCCGCTTCCCGGCGTCCCTGTGCAACCGCTGCCTGATAATCGTCCGGATATTCGATGACGGTAACGCCTTTGGAGCGGAGAAGGTCTTTCTTCCACTGTCGCGCGTCGGCGGACATGTGAACTGTAACCTTGAAGCCGAGCTTGGCACTGATAATGCCGATCGACAGGCCAAGGTTGCCGGTGGAGCCGACCGCAACCGAATATTTTGAAAAGAGCTCGCGGAATCTGTCCTCTGCCAGCATGCTGTAATCGTCCGTCTCTTTCAGCATGTCTGCCTTCATCGCGACTTCTTCGGCAAATTTCAAGACTTCATAAATGCCGCCTCTTGCCTTAATCGAGCCGGAAACCGGCAGGTGGCTGTCGCGTTTCAGGAAGAGCCTGCCGGAAATCGGCCCGCTCATGTGCTCGAGCGCAGGTTTCATGCGGGCGATTTCCACCAAATCCGATTCAATGATGCCGCCGGATTTGGCGGTTTCCGGGAAAGCCTTGGCGAGGTAAGGCGCAAAGCGTGCAAGCCTTGCTGCCGCATCTTCGACGTCCCTCATGCCGAGCACCGGCTGCTGTGCTTCCGGCTGCTGTGTTTCCGGCTGCTGCAAGATGCCTTCGCCGGAAACGCACCGGGCAGTGCCCCCTTCCGCTGCAGTGTCGCTGCCGGGTGTGTCTTTGCCGGGTGCGTCTTTGCCGGTGCCCTTTGTGCAGCCGCCTTTGCCGCTGTCCGGATTGATCCAGAAGATTTCCTTATAATCCGCCATCTGAGCGACCGGCGGAAAATCCGCCATGAGCTTGTTCATATCCATTTTAGTGTTCATAATGTGACCTCCGAAGGTATATGGAATTTTAAATTTTGTGTTTTGGAAAAATTTACATTTTTGAAATAATTAAGCAATTCCCACCATCCGTCCTCAAAAAGGCACCTTTTCGTGAAAATGCTAGCGTTTGCGCCGCCGTGCAACCATTCGGCCAGTCACGCGGCCCCTTGCTCCGTGCGGCTAGAATCTGTCGCTATAGTTTATGAGGCTGCGAAGATGGCCGCCTTTGACCTTGGGCTTCTGTTTCGGTTTCTGCACGGCCGGAGCCACCGGAGATGCCGCCGGAGACGCCGGAGTTTCGGGCGCAGAAGCGGTGCCACCTGCGGCCGAGTTGTCAGCTGCTGAGTTGTCTGGTGCATCCGCTCCGCCGCCGGTCGAACCAACGCCGGCTGCGGGCAGCATAAAGTCTTCGTAATAATAGATTTTGGCCTGCAGGCCGGCTTCCGAAGTTGTGACCAAAGCAAAAGTTCCGCCGGAGCCGTCGCGCGGCTGCGAAAGGCTGCCGGGATTCAGCAGGTACACACCTCCGGTTTCAACAAAAACGCTTCTGTGGGTGTGACCGAAGAATGCGCCGATACAGCCGGATTCAAGAGCTTTGTAGTAAAGCTTCTGCATGCTGAATCCGACATCCTCCATGTGACCGTGGGTAATAAGGATGTCGCCGCACTCGGTTTCAAGCAGGGAGCAGGCTTCAAAGTCGAAGCAGCCGTCGCAGTTGCCCTTGACTGCCAGAACCGGGATGCCAAGGCGGGCACGGATTTCCTGTGCGTCGGCGTAGTAGTCACCGCAGTGCACAATCATGTCAACGGGCGGGGTGCGGTGCGAGCCGGGCTGTGGCGCCGGGCGGCTGCCGAAGAGGCAGTCGGAAAGCCCGCTTGAAAACCCGTCGGAGAGTCCACCGGAGCGGGCTGCCGGGCCGCCTGCGGAAGCAAGTTTGTTGTATACATCGTAAACGCGCTCATTTTTTCCGTGAGTGTCGCTTATTACTAAAATTCTCATTTTACAATTCCTTTATTTGTTGTATAATATAATTAAGTATAACACATACGGAGAAAAAAATGAACGAGAAAAAGATTAAGTTAAAAAACAAATATCTTCAACAAACGCTCATGCTGCTTTTGGTCGGGGTCATTCTGATTATTGCGTATTACGTGGTGAACCACATGCCGGTAATCAAAGAAGGCTTTGCGAAGCTCAACGACATTCTGATGCCTTTTTACATAGGAATCGTTATGGCGTATCTGCTTTGTCCGATCTACAATGCTACAGTAAGGCTGGTATACAAACTCAACAAAGGCAGATTCAAGAAACCGGCGAGGGACTTTAAATTTGCGAGATTTTTCGGAACCCTGGCGGCACTGGCACTGCTCATCGTTGTGGTTGCGGGACTGATGATGCTTGTAATCCCGGATCTTTGGGACAGCATTATGGGATTGGCAATGGGAGCACCCGAAATTGCGGAAAGAGCCCAGGACTGGATCAGTGCGAACGTGGACCAGAACCCGGAATTTGCGACGCTTTTGCAGGGAAAACTGGAAAACATGTCCGACACGATCATCTTGTGGGCGCAGGACAGAGTGCTGCCGGGAGCCGAAGCCATTTTGACGGGTGTCGTCGGAACGCTCGGAACGGTGCTCGACATATTCGTGGCACTGATTATCTGCGTATACATATTGAACAGCAAAGAACTTTTTGCGGCGCAGACGCGTAAACTGATACTTGCGACATTCAAACAGGAAAGAGCCGAAAAATTCTTCGAGCTGGGAAGGCTGAGCAATCAGACCTTCGGCGGCTTTATCAACGGGAAAATCATAGACTCGGCGATTATCGGCATCCTTTGTTTCGTCGTGCTTACGATATTTGAAATACCAATGACGATGCTCATAAGCGTTGTCGTGGGAGTGACGAACATCATCCCGTTTTTCGGACCTTTTATCGGAGCGATTCCTTCCATTATCATTTTGCTCATAGTGGAACCAATTGCGGCACTGAAGTTCGGAATTATCATCCTCATCATTCAGCAGCTCGACGGAAATATCATCGGGCCGAAGATTCTCGGAAAAACCACCAAGCTCGCAAGCTTTTGGGTAATGTTTGCGATTATCGTGGGCGGCGGACTCTTTGGTTTCCCGGGAATGATTCTGGGTGTGCCGGTTTTCGCTATCCTGTATACATACCTGAGCAGGGGTATCAACGCAAAGCTCGAAAGCAAAATGCTGGATACATGCACGATTGCGTACGAGGATTTCAGCAAATACAATGTCGACAAGGAGGAAATTTTTTGTGAAGACAGAATTAACAAAGACGGGGACAGCAGACGGGGCGAAAAGCTCAGAAAAATGTTCGACCCTCCAAATACAGGAGAACATAAGAGCGGCACTGGAAGGACTGACGGAGCCAAAGACGGCAGCGCCGGAGACAGCGGCACCGGATGCGGCGAAGATGCCGGCATCGAATAAAATCGAAATCGAAGAAAATGCCGACATGAAGAACTATACCTCGTTTAAGGCAGGCGGACGCGCGGCGGCACTGATAAAAGTCAGCTCTGCGGATGCGTTGAAAGAGGTTCTGAAGGCTTTGGCAAAGAAGGAAATTCCGCACCTGTTCCTCGGGAACGGCTCGAACATTCTTTTCAGGGACGAAGGCTATGCGGGTGCGGCCATTAAAATGCAGGATTTTGCGGATGTTGCCGTGAATGAAGACCGGGTGGTCTGCCAAACGGGAATCTACATGTCATCCCTCGCAAAAATTTTGATGAACGAAGGCCTTGCGGGATTTGAATTTGCAAGCGGAATCCCCGGAACGCTCGGCGGAGGGCTTTTTATGAATGCCGGTGCATACGGCGGAGAACTCAAAGATATCGTTATGAGCGTGCGCGCGATTTCGCCGGACGGTGAGGAAGAGCGGGTTTTCAGCAGAGAAGAAATGCAGTTCGGATACCGCAGCAGCATTCTTCAGCAAAACGGATTCATCGCAGTCGAGGCGGAGCTTAAGCTTGAAAAAGGCCTGCCACATGAAATCGGCGGGAAAATGCGCGAACTTGCGGCAAAACGAAATACGAAACAGCCGGTGCAGTATCCTTCCGCGGGGAGCACCTTTAAGCGCCCGGAGGGATTTTTTGCGGGAAAACTTATCGAAGATGCGGGCCTGAAAGGCGTCAGCGTCGGCGGGGCACAGGTTTCGACGCTTCACAGCGGCTTTATTATCAACAAAGGCGGCGCGACGGCGACGGATATTCTTTTGCTCATTGACCTTGTAAGGAACACGGTATATGACAAATTCGGCGTGATGCTGGAACCGGAAATTCGGATCATCTGACGCCCGGACGGCACAGCAAAACCAATGCCGGGCCGGTGCAGACATGGATGCGCCCGGACGGCACGAAGGCACGAAGAAACGGAGATTTTATGGATAGATTTGACGAAATAATAGCAAAATACAGGATGGTTTACGACCACCATACGCATACGACTTACTCGCACGGCAAAGGAAGTATTGCAGACAATGTGCGCGTTGCTGCGGCAAAGGGCCTAAAGTCGATTGCGATTACCGATCACGGCCCGGGGCACATGACTTACGGGCTTGACAGGGCAAAAATCCCACAGATGCGTGCGGAGATTGCGGCTCTTAAGAAAGAATTTCCGGACATGGAGATTTTGCTCGGCGTGGAAGCCAACACGATGCGTATTGAGCCGTACATTGACGTTCCGGCTTCGGAGCGCGGAGATTACAACATTTTGCTCGCGGGGTACCACTACGGAATCCGGCACGCGGGAATGATTGCAAATTACGCATATAAGCATGCGGGATTTTTCAGGGGAGAGGACTCTTCGCTGAAGGTCGCAAACACGGCGATGATCCTGGACTGCCTGTATTTCAATGAAGAGGCAGGCAATCACATTGATGTGCTCACACACCCCGGCGACAAGGGACCGTTCGACATTGAGGATATCGCAAAAGCCTGCGCGGACACGGGCACACTTATCGAAATCAACGACAAGCACGCACACCTTACGGTGGAGGAGATTAAAATTGCCGCAAAATTTGATGTCAGCTTTATCATCGGAAGCGACGCCCATGTGCCGGAAAAAGTCGGCTCGTTCGAAGGACCGCTCAGACGCGCACTCGAGGCGGGCCTGGATCCTGGGCGAATCGTGAATATTTCTCTTGCCAACGAAGGACAAAAAGAGATATAATAGATTGTTAAACAAAACGCAAAGAAAGGAGCAGAGATATGGATAGTGTCCCCGATGGGAAGAACAACGTTTTAAAATTGCATAGCCCTATCGCTGCTCAGTCTGTAATTCTCCTCTAAGCATTGGGATGCGGCGGCGGCAGGGCGCACGAGAGAGGAGATGATTCCAGTGGATCAGAACACATTGAGAAACCCTGACGACATCTTGAAGGAATCCATGGAGCGAATCTATCAGCTCCTTGAAGAAAAAAAATACTTCATGGTGAAGGATGAACTTTTGAAGTTCAACGATGCGGATATCGCTGAAATGTTCGAAGAACTTTTGGAGGATCCGGATGACATCGAAAAAATCATCGTCGTCTACAGACTCCTGCCGAAAGATGTTTCGGTTGAGGTTTTTTCCTACCTTCCGTCCGACGACCAGCTCAAAATCGTTGACGGCATAACGGATAAGGAATTAAGCTATATCGTAGGCGAACTTGACTTCGATGACAAAATCGATATTTTGGAGGAACTTCCGGCCAATCTGGTCGATAAGATTCTCGAAAAAACGCCAAAGAACGAGCGGCAGCTCATCAATAATTTTTTGAACTACCCGGACACTTGCGCGGGAAGCCTTATGACGCCTGAATACATCAGCCTTCAGAAGGACATGACCGTGGGAGAGGCTTTGGCGCACATTAAGAAAGAGGGAATGGATGCCGAGACGATTTACACCTGCTATGTCAAGGACGCAGGCAGAAAACTCATCGGTATCGTTTCGCTGAGCACGCTTGTCATAACCGATGACAGCGTCAAAATCAAGGACATCATGCACACCGACTATGTGTGGCTGAATGTATACGACGACCAGGAAGAGGTTGCCGAAGAGTTCAAAAAATACGACTTTTTGGCGATGCCTGTTGTTGACAAAGAGCACCGCTTGGTCGGCATCATCACCGTCGATGATATTCTCGACGTAATGGAAGAGGAAGCGACGGAGGACATCGAAAGAATGAACGGCGTCATCAATTTTGATGACCCGGACAAGGACTATCTGGATATTTCCGTGTGGAAGCATGCCCTCAGCAGGCTCCCGTGGCTGCTCATCCTCATGGTCGCATATATTTTTACGGGAATGATCATCACGAATTTTGAGGCAAAACTTTCGGAAATTATCTGCCTGGTTGCCTACATGCCGATGCTGATGGGCACGGGCGGAAATACCGGCTCCCAGGCGGCGACACTGATCATCCGCGGTCTTGCAACCGGCGAGGTTGACACCTCCGACACCCTCAGGATTCTGTGGAAAGAAATCCGAATCGGCATTGTCATCGGAGCGATTCTGAGTGCCTTTAACTTCCTGAGAATCTGCCTTTTGGACGGCTACGAAATTTCGATTGCGCTCACGGTCTGCAGTGCAATGCTGTTAATCGTAATTTTCGCCAAAGTCCTCGGCAGTATGGTTCCGCTTCTTGTAAAAAAAGCGAAACTCGACCCGGCGCTCATTGCAAATCCAGCAATCTCGTCAATCTCCGACGCGGTGGCTCTCAGCATTTACTTCGCAATGGCAAGCCTGTTCCTCGGCCTCTAGGCCTGGGGACCGGCACCCGGCGGGCCTTGGCTGTTTGGCGCCCTTGACCTTCGGCATAAGACGCGTGCCAATCGCATAGCCGGCATGTACTGTTTTGCATACATGAGAGTATATATATGTGTTTTTTGAAAAACGCAAAAATGTAAACGCCCGTTTACAAAATCACCAAATGCAGAAAACATATATGCAAGATATGGTGTATACATTGAAAGATTGTCCGAAATGCGGGTGAATGCTCCAGGCGGACAATTTTTTTGCATATTAATAAAAATTAACCGGAAAAACAAAGGAGAGTACAGCAATGAATACGATAATGCCAACACAAAAAACGAAGAAACTTGCACTCATGGGCTTTGGCAATGCGGGCAGAGCATTCGCGAAGCTCCTGATCGAGAAGCGCAAGCAGATAGAAGAAAAATACGGATACAATGTCATCGTAACAGCAATTGCGACGGGCTCGCGCGGGAACCTCGTGAATTCGACAGGCATCGATCTGGCTGCGGCACTTCATGATGTTGAGACGGAGGGGGCTTTTTCGTCGCATATGCCGCTTTCACAAATGAGCACCATGGAAATCGCATCCAATGCGGACTACGATGTACTCGTTGAAATGACGCCGCTGAATATTTTTACGGGTGAGCCGGCTACCACACATATCGAGACGGCTTTTGCATGCGGCAGGGATGTAATCACCGCCAACAAAGGGCCGATAGCATGGAAATTTGCGAAACTGCGCGATATGGCCACACGAAAAGGATGCAGGTTTTTCTATGAAACGACGGTTATGGATGGTACGCCGGTGTTCAATTTGGTTGAAAAAACGCTCAAGCTCGCGGAGGTTACCGAAGTTTCGGGCATCCTCAACAGTACGACCAACTATGTTCTCGAAGAAATGGCGGCGGGAAAATCTTACGACGAAATTATAAAAAACGGGCAGGCGATGGGCTTTATTGAGGCAGACCCTGCCATGGACATAGAAGGCTATGATGCAGCCGCAAAAATCACTGCACTGCTCAACGTTCTCATGGACGCGGGCATAACGCCGGATAAGGTGGAGCGCAAAGGCATCGAGGACATCACTTTGGCGGATATCGAGGCGGCGCGCAGCAGAGGCTGTGTAATCAAGCTTTTGTGCAGAGGAAGCCGCGGGCAGGATGGGACGGTTAAGGCGAGCGTGCAGCCACAGGAAATACCGCTGACGGATATGCTGGCATCGGTGAACAGCACCACATCGGTGGTGTCCATAACAACGGATTTAATGAAAAAGATTTCCATCGTGGAGCATGAGCCGGAAATCGAGCAGACCGCATACGGAATATTCGGAGACCTGCTCCGCGTACTGAGTGAGTAAGCACGCGTCTGCTCGCATCGAAATTGCCGAGCTCGCTTCCGGGCGAAATATAATGAGAGGATTTTAAAATGGCAAGTATGATTACGGAAAAAACGGTCCAAAATATAATTGGAAGGCGAAATAAGGAAATACATAAGGGCGATTGCGGTCGAATCATGATCGCCGCCGGCTCCGAGGGAATGGCCGGGGCCGCGATACTCGCGGCCCGGTCGGCGCTGCGCGCCGGCTCCGGACTCGTCCGGACGGCCATCCCTAAGTGCCTGTTTCCTATCGTTCAGGTCGGCGTTCCGGAAGCCACCTGCATGGAGAGAAGACTTCCAATACAGAACCTTGCGGATTTTGATGCGGTCTGCGCAGGTCCGGGACTTGGAGAAGGAAAGGAAAGCATCGACTTTGTGAAAGAACTTTTAATTTCATACGAAAAAACGCTGATTGTCGATGCTGACGGTCTGAATATAATCGCGCACTGCGGCCTTTTCGATCTGCTCAGACGCCGTGCGGACCTTTACCCGGAACAGACGATACTTACGCCGCATATGGGAGAAGCACGACGCCTGCTCGAAACAGAGGATCCGGCTTGCACGGCGGCACCGGCCGCCCCGGAAATTTCAGCGGCTTCCGGTGCCGGCCCTGCAGCCTCAGCGGCAGCACGCGGACGCATCGCGGCCGCTTTGGTTCGGAAAACACGTGCGATAATCGTGCTGAAAGGGGCAGGCACTCTAGTAGCCGCCGAGGGCAGACAGACATATACTAATACTACAGGGAATCCCGGAATGGCGACCGCAGGCTCCGGTGATGTGCTTTCAGGAATCATCACCGGTTTGGCGGGGCAGCGCAGCCAGGTTGGCACGGGCACTGCACTCGATTTTGCCCCCGGCAATCCAGCCGGTGCAGTGCCCGACGGAACCGCAGTGCCCGGCACTGAGGCGACTGCGGGGCAAGCCGCAAAGCCCGCATGCATAGGAGCTTTCGAGGCAGCCTTGGCCGGCGTATATATCCACGGACTTGCCGGAGATTTGGCGGCCCACGAGCTTGGCGAATACGGCGTGACAGCCGGGGATCTGGCGCTTTATACAGCGTATGCAATGAAAAAGATTTTGAGCGAAGTATAAACACGAAAGAGAATTAAGGGTATCCAAAATTAATTTTGGATACCCGAACTGAAAGGAAGGGATTTTGCCGGGGAAAAAAACGCGCAAAATTCCCACAAAAGGAGTGTTGGACTTTGATAGTAAAAAAAGGAGATCTTTATTTTGCTGATTTAAGTCCCGTTGTAGGCTCAGAACAAGGGGGAGTAAGACCTGTACTCGTGGTACAGAACGATGTAGGAAACCGATACAGCCCGACAATCATCGTAGCGGCTGTTACTTCGCAGACAGGAAAATCCAAACTGCCAACGCATGTTGAGTTGGCAGCCACACAGGGGGGACTCAGCAAAAATTCGGTGGTTTTGCTGGAACAGCTAAGAACCATCGACAAACAAAGGCTAAAAGAACGAATCGGCACGCTCAGCGAAGCACAAATTCCTTCGGTTGACGAGGCATTAAGTGTAAGTTTAGGCATTGCCAATTTGAACGAAAACCATTAAAATGTTAGTGTAAGATTTTTTCGAGAAGCGTGCGGCGGCCCCAGAAGCCCGGATCAGGGCGGCCACCCAAAGCGGTCCGCTGCTGCACCTTCCCGAAATTCAAATAAATTTATATCATACATACCAGGAGGACGAAAATGGATTTTAAGAAATACGAGGACATCGCATCCCGGATTCGAATCGACATTATCAAAGCAGTACATAAAGCAGGCTCGGGACATCCGGGCGGATCGCTTTCGGCGGCGGACATCGTGACCGCGCTGTATTTCAAAGTTATGAACATAGACCCGGCGAATCCGAGAATGGAAGGCAGAGACAAATTCATTTTGTCCAAAGGGCACGCAGGCCCGGTGCAGTATGCGGCACTGGCGGAAAGAGGCTACTACGGCGTGGAAGACATGATGAGTCTGCGTAAGCTCGGAAGCCGTTTCCAAGGTCATCCGAACAGAGACAAAGTTCCGGGAATCGAAATGTCCACAGGATCGCTCGGTCAGGGCTTCGCGGTTTCCGTGGGAATGGCGATGGCTGGCAAAATGGACGAAAAGGCCGGCAAGAAATCGGGCAGAGTGTATGTGCTCCTCGGAGACGGCGAGCTTCAGGAAGGGCTCGTGTGGGAAGCCGCAATGGCGGCGGCTCACTACAAGCTGGACAATCTTTGCGCGATCGTAGACTGGAACGGCCTGCAGATTGACGGCAAAAATGAAGACGTTATGACGGTAACGCCGATTGACGAGAAGTTCAAGGCGTTCGGTTTTCATGTTTTGATGATAGACGGACACGACTTCGGGCAGATTTTCGAAGCGTTTGACAAGGCGGCAGCCTGCAAGGGCAAGCCGACCGTGATTATTGCAAAAACCAACAAGGGCAGGGGGGTTTCCTTCATGCAGGACAACCCGGGCTGGCACGGCAAAGCGCCGAAAGAAGACGAAGCAAAACAGGCAGTAACAGAACTCGGAGGTGAATGGTAATGGCACTCAGAACAGCAATCGAAGCGGCAGCGGAAAAAATGGCAACGCGCCAGGCATACGGAAAAACTTTGGTGGAACTCGGTGCGGAAAACCCAAATCTCGTGGTTATGGACGCAGACCTTTCAAAATCCACGATGACGGCGGATTTTGCGAAGGCATACCCAGACAGATTTTTCAACATGGGAATCGCAGAGCAAAACCTCTATGCGGCGGCATGTGGTCTGGCTCTCTCGGGAAAAGTCGTATGCGCCAGCACTTTTGCGATGTTTGCGGCGGGAAGAGCTTTTGAAATTATCAGAAACTCCATCGGATACACGCATGCAAATGTGAAAATTTGCGCGACCCACGCGGGAATCACGGTAGGCGAAGACGGCGCGAGTCATCAGACTTTTGAGGATATTGCCTTGATGAGAACGATTCCGGGAATGACGGTAATCAACCCGTCCGACGGCGCGAGCGCAGCGGAACTCATCCGGCAGGCGACGGCTTTTGAGGGTCCGGCATATGTGAGACTCGGACGCGCGGCGGTTCCGACTTTCTATACGAAAGAAGCAGCAAAAGAAATCCGCATAGGAAAGGCGGCAACTCTCAGAGAGGGGGCAAAGGCTGACGGCGGATATGCAGACATCACAATCATCGCGACCGGAATCATGGTGAGCGAGGCGATGCAGGCGGCAGAGGAACTTGCGGCAGAGCACGGCATCGAGGCCCGCGTAATCGATATGCACACCATCAAGCCGCTTGACGCAGAAGCAATCCTCAAGGCAGCAGAAGAGACCGGTGCAATCGTGACGGCAGAGGAACACTCGGTAATCGGCGGACTCGGATCGGCGGTTGCGGAAGTGGTGACGACACACTGCCCGGTTAAGATGTACATGGTGGGACAGCAGGACACTTTCGGCGAATCCGGAAAACCTGATGAACTCAAGAAAAAATACGGCATGACGAAGGACGACATCGTCAAGGGCGTTTTGACACTCAGAAAATAACGGCCACCCAAAGGGGATATGAGACTATGGAAGAATTGTTTGAAAATTTCAGCTTTGAGATGCTTTACACAGGGCTGACGCGATGGATTTTTGTCGTGCTCGCCTTGTACATTTTGGTGCGCTCAATTCTCTCTCTGATACGGGCAAAAAACCCGGCGGAGGTCTGGGCGTATGTGAATGCGAAGACATACAGGCAGGACCGGTACGGTTCGTGGGAGCTTGCATCGGAGATCAATGAGCCGGTTACGCACTGGGAAAATGTCATCGGAAGGGCGACAAGCTGCGACATTACGGCAGAAGACCCGGCACTTTCCAGGAACCACGGCATCCTGATGCGCGACACGGTGGATCCGGAGGGGGTCTGGAGCTACCGCGACCTCGGCTCCAAAAACGGTACATATATCAACGATATTCAGGTGAGCCGCGTCGGCGAGACAGGGCCGGAAATCAAGCTCGAATACGGCGATGTGATCCGAGCGGGCTTTACGGAGTTTACGCTTCTTCCGATCAGCCTCGAAGAAAAAAACAACAACCTCGCAATGCGAAAAGCCGACACGAAAGTCATGAGCGCGGGGCCGGGACTCGCAGCCCTTACGCTTTTTCAGATTTTGACGGTTTTTCAGCTTTGGTTTACGGTCGGAACCGAACACCTCGGCTCGATACTGCTTGCATTTGGCGGGCTTTGCGCGTGTATGTGGATCTACATGGCACTGCTGCGGACCCTCGGCAGGAATGCGGTTGAGATGGAGACCATCGCGTTTTTCCTGTCAACGCTGAATCTGGCGGTCGTGGCGACTTCCGCACCGGACAAGCTGATGAAGCAGTTTATCGCGATCGCAATCGGGGTTTTTCTTATGTTTGTGATGTGCGTGATTCTGCGTAATCTCGAACGCTCAAAAGCACTTCGCTATGTAATGTTCGGCGGAGCGGTTCTCCTTTTGATTGCAAATCTGACGATCGGGACTTTCGGTTTCGGCGCAAAAAACTGGATTCAGGTCGGCTCGATGACTTTCCAGCCGTCCGAACTGGTGAAGGTTGCGTTTATATGGATTGGTGCGGCGACGCTCGACGAGCTTTTTCAGAAAAAAAACCTCTGGATTTTTATGGGGTTTTCAGCATTTTGTTTCGGGTGCCTCGGTCTGATGGGGGATTTCGGAACTGCCATCATCTTTTTCGTTACTTTCTTGATAATTTCCTTCCTGCGAAGCGGTGATTTTTCGAAGCTCATACTGATGGTGGGCGCGGCCGCTGCAGGCGGGTTTATGATATTGCAGTTCAAACCGTATATTGCCGCGCGTTTTCAGACATGGGGACATATCTGGGATCCGGCGGTTGTTGACGCTGCCGGCTATCAGCAGAGTCGGACGCTTTCGGCTGCGGCGAGCGGTGGTCTGGTGGGCACGGGTGCCGGCAACGGCTGGCTTGATACTCTGCCTGCAGCAGACACGGATATGGTTTTCGGGATTTTGATCGAAGAATGGGGACTCATCATTGCCGTGCTTGCGGTGCTTTCGATTGTGACCCTTTCGATTTTTGCGGTGCGATCCATCATGGCGGGCCGCTCGACTTACTACACGATTGGTGCGTGCGGGGCGATGAGCATGTTTATTTTCCAGACCATGCTCAACATCTTCGGCTGTACGGACATCTTGCCTTTCACGGGCGTAACTTTCCCGTTCGTTTCAAACGGCGGGACGAGCATGATTGTGTCGTGGGCACTTCTTGCATTTCTCAAGTCGGCTGACACTCGCGAAAATGCGAGTCTTGCGGTGAAAGGGGGAAGGCGCGGATGAAAAAACTCGAAAGACGGGCATTTCTTTGTCTGGCACTTGTTGCAGTGCTCCTTGCCGGCCTTGTGTTCTTCATCGTGCGTATTGAGACAAACGGTGCAGACTGGGCGACGTTCTATGCCAACACGCACATCTATGCAAACGGAAAACTCAGCGTGGGCAGCGTGTACGACCGCAACGGCAAGCTTCTTCTGAAAAATACTTCAAAGGGCATGAGATACAATTCGGACGAACTGATTCGCAGAGCGAATCTTCATTCTTCCGGCGATCCTGCGGCAAACATTGCCACGGGTGCAAATGTGGCTTTTAAGAGCCGCATGGTCGGATATAATTTTGTGACCGGCACGGGCGGCCTGCTCAAGATGGGCGGCTCAAAGGTTTACCTGACCGTGGATGCGAAGGTAAATCGCAGCGCGTACGAGGCACTTTCGGGCAGGAACGGTTTGGTCGGCGTTTACAATTACAAGACCGGGGAGATTGTCTGCATGGTCAGCACACCGAGCTACGACCCGGGCGAAAACGGCCGGAACACGCTTTCAAACCCGTTGCCGGGCACCTACATGAACAAGCTGATTTCGGGCACACTGACGCCGGGCTCGACGTTTAAGCTGGTGACCACGGCGGCCGCCATCGAGCAGATCGACGGCATCAACAAGTGGACTTACAAATGTACCGGAAGCCTTGCAGTGGGCGGAGACAAAATCACCTGCCCGAAGGTTCACGGCACGATGGACATATACGGTGCTCTGGCAAACTCCTGCAACTGTGCGTACGCAACGCTTGCAATGGAGCTTGGAGGCGATGTTCTGGCTGAGTACGCGGATTCGCTGCAGCTCAGCAAATCCTATGATATTGACGGGATAAAGTCGGCCGCGGGCACGTTTAATTTTGATTCTGCGGATGTGAACATCGGCTGGGCAGGAATCGGCCAGTTTGAGGATCAGCTGAACCCGCTTTCGATGATGGTGTACATGGGCGCAATCGCGGGCGAGGGCAAGGCCGCGCTGCCTGTGCTGCTTTCGGATGAATCGCTCATCAAAAAGGGCGCAGAGCTTATCAGAAGCGATTCCGCGGCGGGCGCGGCGGCCGGAAGCGTGCGCCTTCTCAGTTCGGAGACCGCACGCACGCTGTCCGATATGATGCGAAACAATGTAAAAGTCACATACGGCGACGGCAATTATCCGGGACTTTCACTCCACGCAAAATCCGGAACCGCCGAAGTCGGAACCGGCAAAGCCCCGCACAGCTGGTTCTGCGGCTTTGCCGGCGACTATGCCTTCATCATCTGCGTCGAAAACGGCGGCTACGGTTCCTCCGTCGCCGGCCCGGTCGCAAACAATGTCCTCCAATACATGAAGTCGGAGGGCTGCAAATTCTAAACACCTACAAAGGCCGCGGCCGCTTTCTCACACGGGCACCGCGGCTTTCTGCTGCCACCGGCACTCACCGTCCGCCCGCCGACCCGCTCTTGCACTTGGTGCCGCCCGCCGGCCCTCACACTTGGAGCAGTTCGACTGGTGTTCGCTTGTGCGGCTATGACAAATTGGAAAAAAATGGATAATCATGCATAAAGTCATATCTTTTTTGCCCGCACCTCCTCAAAAATAGAATCCGGGAGCCACAAGCGGGGCTCCCGACCCATAAAAAAGCATAACCCCGCGTCGCGAGATTATGCTTGAAATTCTACTCGAAAACTCAATTGTTGATATTTCAACGTTTTCAAGATAGCACGATTTTTCGACGGGCTGAGATAGCACTTTTTATCCGTCGAAACCGCGAGGATTTTCTATCTTTTCGACTCAAACGGCAAAAAGATAGGAAGAATCGGCAGTTTTATGCACAGCCGGCCCATCGCACGTCCGGAAGGCCGGGAGGCCGGCCGGCCAACCTGCACCGCCGCCGCACCGCCACACCCGCGCCATGCCGTCCAGATCCGGAGCCCTAGTTCTTCAAGCTCTGCATCGGTGCCGGAATGCGGCCGCCGCGGCGAATCATCTTGGCAGAGGATTCGCTGTGCAGCTTCATTACCGGGCCGCGGCCGAGCAGACCGCCGAAGTCAAGTTCTTCACCCTCGGCGAGGCCGATGGCCGGGATGAGGCGGACTGCCGTTGTTTTGGAGTTGACCATGCCGATTGCCGCCTCATCGGCAATGATGGCAGCAAGTGTTTCCGGCTCAGTCTCACCCGGAACAACGATCATATCAAGACCAACGGAGCAGACCGCAGTCATCGCTTCCAGTTTTTCGATTGCGAGACAGCCGGTTCTGGCTGCTGCAATCATACCGGCATCTTCCGTAACCGGAATGAAAGCTCCGGAAAGTCCGCCGACGGACGAAGATGCCATGACGCCGCCCTTCTTGACTGCGTCGTTGAGCATTGCCAGAGCGGCGGTTGTGCCGTGAGTTCCGCACTGTTCAAGCCCAATTTCCTCAAGAATATAGGCAACGGAGTCGCCGACTGCAGGAGTCGGTGCAAGCGACAAATCTATTATGCCGAAAGGAACACCGAGCATGCGGGATGCCTCGGTTCCGACAAGCTGTCCCATACGGGTGATTTTGAAAGCGGTTTTTTTGATGAGCTCGGCAACCTCATTGAGAGGCGCATCAGCAGGAAGTTTTGTAAGTGCCGAACGAACAACGCCCGGGCCCGAAACACCGACATTGAGGACAACATCCGGTTCGCCCACACCGTGAAAAGCACCTGCCATGAACGGGTTGTCTTCCGGCGCATTGCAAAATACCACAAGCTTTGCAGCACCGATGCACTGCCGATCGCTTGTCAAAGCCGCAGCTTCTTTAATTACGCCGCCCATCATGCGAACGGCATCCATATTGATTCCGGCCTTCGTCGAGCCGATGTTTACCGACGAGCAGACAAAATCCGTCTCTGCAAGCGCGCGCGGAATGGATTCAATGAGTTCACAATCGCCCGCACTGAAACCCTTCTGGACGAGCGCACTGTAGCCGCCGATAAAGTTTACGCCGACCGCCTTGGCAGCACGGTCAAGTGTTTTTGCGTATTTTACCGGATCGCCGCCGCTTACCGCAACGAGCATCGCAATTGGAGTAACGCTGATTCGCTTGTTTACGATGGGAATACCGTATTTTTTCGCGATTAACTCACCTGTAGCCACAAGATCTTTGGCATGTGAATAAATTTTATTGTATATTTTTTCGCAGGAACGGTCGATGTCGCTGTCCGCACAGTCGAGAAGTGAGATTCCCATCGTGATTGTTCGGATGTCGAGATTTTCCTCCTGAATCATGGTTATGGTTTCCATGATGTCATTAAAATTTAACATATAAAAAGCCTCCGTATTCTAAATTCTGTGCATGGAATTGAAAATATCCTCATGCATAACGTGTACTACCATGTCGGGAACGGATTCTTTCAGGCTCTTTTGAAGTGCCTCGATTTCGCAGGTCATTTTGCTGATGTCGATGACCATTACCATGCAGAAATATCCGTCGAGGATGGACTGAGTAACTTCAAGCACATTGGCGCTCTTGTCCGCGCACGCCGCAGCAACGCGGGCGAGAATGCCGACCATATCTTTACCTATAACTGTTACAACTGCTTTCATTTTATATCTCCTTTTTATTTTTCGGCACGGATTCCGCGAAGGAAAGCCGCACCTTGTATTCATTGTTCTTGAGCGTCGGGTCAACAGCGTACCGGAATCGCAGCTGAGGGTATTTTGCCTCGAAATACACACGATTGCAGGCTTTGTGACCGAACATGTTATTATAGCATTTTTCGTTCGAAAAGAAAAGGACTTCCGACATGCCGGATGCGGGCGGGGGCAAACTCCCCAAGGAGGTGTCGACTCCCGATGTGTCCGGAGCTCCAAGCGCGGCTGCAAGTGCGGTCTCCAGGCGCTCGCGGGCAATGCGGCCTTCCACAAGCTGACGGAACGCCGGGTGAAAGGCGGTCTCATTTGACATAATATCGCTGGATTTCAGACCCACGCGAATGATGTTGATACCGGCATCGTCGAGAATTTCGTATATCGCCTTTGAACGAAGCACGGCCTCTTCCTCTGAAAGCGGGGTGTAGAGACCTGCGAGCATCCGGTCATGCAGCACCGTGTCACGAAGCACAACCGTAGGATAGATGCGCGCAATGGCAGGTGCGATGCGGACCGTCTGGCGGGCGGAAAAAATACATTTTTCCATCGTGTCGCCCGGAAGACCCACCATCAGCTGGATGCCGAGTGTGAAGCCGTAATACTGAATCATTCGCGCGCTTTCATAGACGACCGCGGCATTGTGACCGCGACCGGAAAGGGTTAAGACCTCCTCGTCAAACGACTGCACGCCGAGCTCAATGACATCCGCACCGTAAGCCTTCAGATTATCCAAAATTTCTTCATTGATATAGTCGGGACGCGTGGATAGATGAATTTTATCGATCCTGCCCGCGTCCTTGTATTCCTTCGCAAGCGAAAGAAAGGCGCACTGCTCTTCAAGCGGAATGCCTGTAAAGGAACCGCCGAAAAAAGCAAGCTCAGTCGTTTCGAGATTCATTTTTTCCAATGTGCTGAGGTGCTCTTCAATCGTGCGCCTTGCGCCGCTGACCGTAACATCACCGTTCCTTGCGGTAATACGCTTTTGATTGCAGAAAACGCAGTCATTCGGGCAGCCGCGATGCGAAATGAACACCGGAATAATCGCATGCTTTTTCATAGTGGTGAATCCTTGCTTGTAAAAATTACATCTATTATACACGAAAACCCCAAAAGGGGCAAGCGCAGAAGAGAAAGTGCCTTTTTTGCTTTTTCCGGTATTTCCTGTGGCATTAAGTGAGCATTTATGTTAAAATAATGTAAAAAGGCAAACTCAGAAAGGTGGAACCTGCTTATGCACGGAATCGGAAACGACTGGGACGGTATGCTTGCCGCGGAATTTGAAAAGGAATACTACGGGAAGCTGCTGGCTTTTTTGGCGGAGGAATATGAAACGCACCGCATCTATCCGCCGCAGCCGGATGTTTTCAATGCGCTTCGCTATTCTTCCTATGCGGACACGAAAGTGGTGATTTTCGGGCAGGATCCGTATCACCAGGAAGGTCAGGCGCACGGACTTTGCTTTTCGGTCAACCGCGGAGTGAAAATCCCACCGTCACTTCTCAATATCTATAAAGAACTCAAAGAGGATATAGGGATGGAGATTCCGAGTCACGGATGCCTTTCTTCTTGGGCGTTGCAGGGAGTGCTGCTTCTCAATACGGTGCTGACAGTGAGGGACAGCATGCCGAATTCCCACAAGGGCAGGGGATGGGAGACCTTTACCGATGTAATTATACGCAGACTCAACGAAAGAGAAAAACCCATCGTCTTCATACTTTGGGGTGCCAATGCAAAAACAAAGGAAAAGCTGATTACCGCAAAGCACCACTTGATTCTGACCGGAACGCATCCGAGTCCGCTGTCGGCACATACGGGTTTTTTCGGCGGCGCATACTTCAGCCGCGCAAACCGCTTCCTTGAGCTGGAAAATCAGGAGCCTATTAACTGGGCCTCTGTTTCAGATAATTAAACTACATTACATATTGACTGGGAGGAAAAAACATGGTTGGTATTATTATCGGCGTAATCGTTGCAATTCTCGTGATTTATGTTATCGCAGGATACAACGGTTTCATTAAACTCAAAAACAAATGCGAAGAAGGCTTCGCAACGATGGACGTATATCTCAAGAAAAGATATGACCTCATCCCGAACCTTGTTGAAACGGTAAAGGGTTACGCGACTCACGAGAAAGATACGCTCGAAAAAGTCATCGCAGCAAGAAACATGGCACAGGGTGCTGCAACCATCGAAGACAAGATTGCAGGCGAAAATATGCTGCAGGGCACTTTGAAAACTCTCTTTGCGGTTGCGGAAGGCTATCCTGACCTCAAAGCGAACACGAACTTCCTTGACCTTCAGAACCAGCTCAAACAGCTTGAAGACGACATTGCAAACTCGAGAAAATATTACAATGCGGTTGTTAAGCAGTTCAATACGAAGTGCGAAATGTTCCCGTCGAACATCATCGCGTCTATATTCCATTTCGAAAGAAAGCCTATGTTTGAAGTGGAAAGCGCAGAGGAGAGACAGAATGTTCAGGTTAAATTCTAATTTTTTGAATAGACTTGTGAAGAAAATACCGATACTGGTATTTTCTTTGGCTTTGGTGATAATGAGCACCGCGTCCGCTTTCGCATACACGACGGAGGCATTCGATGTTGATGTTGTGGTTGCGGAAAACAACAGCTACGAGGTGAGCGAAACGGTCAAAGTCAATTTTGATAAGCAGCAGCACGGAATTTATGTATACATACCGGAGTCCGGCATAGAAGGAATCGACCTTCCGGACTTCAAAATTCCGAATCAGCGCGACCCCGAAATCGATAACGTATGGGTGAAAGACTGGAACTATGAGGTTTACAGCGAAAACGGAAACAAAGTCTTCCAAATCGGAGATGCGGATGAGACCGTTACCGGACGCCAGACTTTTGAATTCGGATACCGCATGACAATAATCGACGACCGAGACACGACGAAGGACTTCATGTACCTGGACCTGCTTCCGACAGGCTGGGAAACGGCAATCAAGAGCACCACGATTCATGTGACGATGCCAAAGGTCGTGGACTCTTCCAAGATTCAGGTTTATGCCGATACCTACGGCTCAAATGACATGGTTTCGAATGTCAGCTGGGACTGCGACGAGACCGGACAGAACATTACCATTACAGGAAAAAACCTTGCAAAAGGGCAGGGCATCACGATTTTTGCGGAACTTCCGGAAGGCTACTGGCAGGATCAGCTCAATTACGACAGCGTCCTTACCCTGATTCCGATTATCTGCATCGTGCTTGCGGCTGTGCTCCTTGCACTGTGGATGATCTTCGGCAGAGATAAAGGGATCGTTCCGACGGTTGAATTTTATCCGCCGGCAGGACTTACCCCTGCGGAAGTCGGTCTGATTGCGGATGGAAAGCTCGACAAGGGCGACCTGGTATCGCTGATTATCTATTTTGCAGATAAGGGTTATCTCACTATCGAGCAGACCGGCAAGAAAAAATTTGCTTTCCGCAAGGCAAACGATATTGACAGCTCCGAGAAAAAATTCGCAAAGATTTTGTATGACGGAATCTTCGAAAACCGTGATTACGTGGAGATGGACGATCTCGGCGAAAGTTTCGGCGAAGCCTACATGGCATCCTACGCGGCACTTTCGACAATGTACCGCAAGTCGAAGAACCGTCAGACGACGCTTTCTTCGACCGTATGCCGCATCATTGCACTGGTGATTTCCGTGGCAATGCCGGCGGTTATCGGTACTTTTGCGGGACTTTATAACGGGGATTTTTATTCGTTGATTGTGGGCGGTGCATTCGGAACTCCGGTGATACTCGTAATGCTTGCCATGATTCTTTCAACGAAGGACAAAGAGTATGTCTTCAGCAAAGCAAAGAAAATAAGACGCTTTATCATCTTCGGGGTAATCAACCTCGCGATGGTGCTCGTCTGCGCGTTTATGATTTATCTTGATACAACAAGCATTGCTTGCGCTGCGATTTTTGCGGTATGCATGGCAGCGTGCGAACTTTCGGCGTGCATGATGGGTAAGCGTACAGACTACAGCGTTGAGCTCATGGGCAAAATCCTCGGTCTCAGAAACTTCATCGAAACGGCCGAGGCTGACAGAATCAACGCGCTCGTCGAGCAGGATCCAAGCTATTATTACAACATTCTTCCGTATGCGTACGTGCTCGGCGTTACCGACAAGTGGGCAAAGAATTTTGAGAAAATCAATATTCAGCCGCCTTCATGGTACTACGGCAATACCGCAGACGGAATGTTCATGGATGCATGGTTCTACTCGTCCATGATGCGAAACTGCAGCACTGCAGTTGCCAAGAACATCCAAATCAGCACCGACTCGATTGACTCGGGCGGCGGCGGTTTCAGTTCGGGCGGCGGCGGTTTCAGCGGCGGCGGCTTCGGCGGCGGTGGCGGCGGGGCTTGGTAAAGCCCGCGAGCATCCGGCTGCGGCCGACAAAACTCCAAATCGCTTGACGAAAAATGACAAAAAAACAAACGGGCGGGTAACCTCGATAAAGCCGAGGTTTCCGTGCCCGTTTTACATTTACACGCTATACCGAAGCAAACTTAATCGGCATAGCTACCTGCGTTATGTATGCGTCTTTGTTGGATCCGTGTGTAGGAGGACCTTCCATGTAGATATTGCGGAAGAAACCTTGCGGCGTCAGGTCGTGGCTCTGGGCATACTCCGAAAGCTGCTCATGGATTTTCGGAAAGCTTTCATAAGGTCCGCGGTAATAAATACAAATCGCCGCAACCGACGGAAACTGACGAATATGGGACCCGTGCATGTTGGAGTCACGGGAATAATAAAGGTACCGCTTTCTTTGATAGGTTCTCCGGAGCAGCCACTCTCTCCATTCGCTGCATTTTGATCGCCGTGCCCGGTTAGGCACGCAGGCTGAATCGGAATCTGCGTACACATTTTATTGATACTGTCAACCGGATAATGCTTTAGTGCGTCGACATAAGTCTGTCTAAGCTGAGTCGCCTTTTCTGCAACATCCGCACTCTCAAAATCCCTGCAAAATGCCGTAAACCCCGGAAGGGTCGTCGAAATGACTTCAAACTTGCTTGCGCTCGCCTGACGGAACCTGAGCTGAGCGATATAGCGGTCAAGCTGGTCCCGCAAAAGTATCATGTGATCGATTTGATCGTCCAAATGTTCGTTATCTTCAATGTAGCTGCGGATTTCCGGAAGCGAAAGCCCGAGATTCTGCAAAGCGCGAATCAGGCGAATGTGAACAACATTGTCTGCCGAGTAGTAGCGAAAACCTTTTCCCTCGTTGCGCACAGTCGGCGTAACCAAACCGAGATCCTCATAATTTATCAAAATTCTTCGTGTCAACCCGAGTGCGTCGGCAACCTCGCCAATTTTAAAAAGTTTAGCATCATCTTCTGCATCAGGCAGAATCTTTTGTTTAATGTTTGAATTTTTTTCCATAACATTCCCTTTCTACACACATGTAAGTACACATCAATGTACACGACACATTAATCATACAAAACTCAATTGAATTTGTCAAGGGGTGGTGAGAGCGAAACCTGCAGCAGGATTGCGGAATTTAGAACGCAAACTCGCTTTTTTTGTCGGCCATTGTCGGCAGAACAGCCATACAATCCCCAAAATTCGACTTATTTTTATAAACTTTTCATAAATTACTTGACATGAACATGGATGTACGATGTATGCTGTTTACATAAGTATTGAGCATATTTATCAAAAGTTGACTTTTCGGCGCACTATTTGCGCCTTCGTTCCGCAAATATTGAAGTGCCGAGACGCTTGTGATAGACTTGCGAAAAGAAACACATGCAAATAACCAAAACAGCAATAAGGAGGTTATATTCAAATGAAGAAAAAACTATTCACAATAGCGATTGCGCTGTGCATGGTCTTTACGATGATACCCGGGGGGTATTTCAGATTGAGACCGCATGGGCAGCAGGTCCTAGCAACCTGACAGTAGACAATGCAACTTATTATGCTAATGGTGCATTGAAATCCATTGAGGCAAGTTTTGGTTGGGGCGGTGCGACAGATGTTGAAGTACAACTTGTACTGATGGAGAAAAAACTTAATGGTGGTGAGAGCTATAGCGACTATGGAGATTTTACTGATTGTGGGCATTATGGAAGAAACTTCAAATTTAAAAGTTATGAAGATATAAAAACGCATGATGAAACCACAGGAGGAGTTTTTGGATTAATCAAAAGCTCTGAAATAAAATCATACCAAGGAGGCAGACTTACAGAGGTATTGAACTTAGACGATACTGACATTCCGCTTAGTAAAAATGCCTATTACTATGTTTATATATGGACATTATGGGGCAATTATTATCCGGATCATTTGATATGCGCAATCAGCGTACAGGATGGGATTGTGAAATACGCTCCGGCAGATGGCAAAGGTTATAATACGTATGACAACAGCAAACTTGCAGCTATTGAAAGCAAGACTGCATACAATGTCACAGTAACACCGGGCGCACATATGACGAAAACTGCTGAATCGGGAAAGGAGACACAAGACGGACTTACTGCCGGCATGACCCCGGTAGTTTACACTGCAAACCCTGGATATCACTTCCCGGAAGCTTACACAGTTGAAAATGTAAACGGAATCATGGTTCGCCGTGACAACGCAACGCAGATAACGGTTTACGGCACACCGTCAGCTAATACAACGATTAACCTTAATGCTGCAACGGAAGGCAACCCACCTGCAGAAAATACTGCAGTAAAACCTACCGCGAAGACCGGACTTAAATATGACGGAAAAATTAGACGAAGGATATAAATGGAGTGCTGGGTCAACAGATCCGGCAACAATCGAATGGAGCATCGCAAAAGCAGATAAAGTTAAAGTAACAGTAGACGACATGAATGCATATGTCGGTGATGAAGTTCCGACTCCTACCCGTTCAGTAAGCGGACTTCTCGAGAACGAGATAATCGATGGAACAGCCGTTTACAAATACCAGCTTAAGAATGCTGATGGCACTTATGGCGAGGAAGTGAACAAACCGGATATGAGCAAGGCAGGAACTTATAAAGTTACAGTTTCGGGCCTTGAGGTATCCGATAACTACGAAGGCGTTGATTTTATAGAAGGAACTTTGACAATCAGCGAAAAGCCGGCTTCAGGCGGTGGACATTCCTACACGCAGAGACCGACAATCATTGCGGATGAAGGTGCGGACACACTGCTGACATTCAACGGCACGAAGCTTACAATCACTGCAAAAGACGGATATGAACTTTCAGATGTTTTGTTAAACGGCGTTTCCCAGGGAACGGTAATAGAACTTACAGGCCTCAAAACCGGCGACAAAGTTGAAATTACAACGGTTAAGAAAGAAGGACCGGCTGCAGAAGACAATGCGAAAATCATCGAAGGCATCGGCAATACAAGCATCGTACTGAAGTCCCAGCTGACGAAGAACGGAAATGTGCTTCTGACCTGGACGAAGTCGAAGGGCTACAAGGTAGACTATTTCGAATTCTACCGCTCTGTAAAGAGATACAGCGGCTACGGCACGAAGGCATTCTTCACGACGGCAGACGGAAGCTGGTCGAAGTACCTGAACAATAAAGAACTCAAAGCAGGAAACACTTACTACTATAAAGTTCGCGGCGTTCGCGTCATCGACGGACAGAAGTACTATACACAGTGGTCAAACAAAGCTTGGAGAACCATTAAATAGAATATAGAATGTTGAAAAATAATGAGGCAGTTAAATGTGAACTGCCTCATTTTTTTCTTGTGATTGTTTCCGCAATGGCATATAATTTAGTATATGGCAACATATACTAAAACTATCGGCGTTTTTCCTAAAAATGAAAGTGGGTGATTATGTGATTAACAAAGCATATTTTGGAGAAAGCAAAAACATTGAATTCAAGCGCGAGATTCCAAGCAATCACGAAAAACTTTTAAAAGATATTATCGCTTTTTCGAACAGTACGGGAGGACAGGTAATCCTTGGCATTGAAGACGAAACCGGTATCGTCTGCGGCATAGGAGAGCAGAGTCCGTTTAAACTGTCAGACTCGATATCGAACATGATTTCGGATGCCTGCACACCGCAAATAGAGCCCGATATTTCAATACAAACGGTAGAGGATAAAACGATTCTTGCGATTGATATTGCGCCGGGAAAATTCAGACCGTATTACCTTGCGAATAGAGGAAAAGAAAGCAGCACCTATATCAGAATCAATGGGACGAGCAGACCGGCAGATGCGAGGAAGCTACAGGAATTGGAGTTGGAAGGTCAAAACATATCTTATGACACGCTTCAGGAAATCGGCTGCGAATATGATGAGGAAAAGGCACTAAAGCTATGCAGAAAAATGAAGCAGACCGCGATGGATTCTTGTGAAACAGAGGAGGAACGACTTACGGTAAAAGAATTGACATTGGAAAAATTGCATGACTTTGGTGTGCTTTGCAGGGTTGGCAGAAACCCATATCCGACACATGCTTTTAATCTTTTGACGGATAACACGAACAAGGCTGCTAAGATACAATGCGCTTTGTTTAAAGGAACAAGCAGGGACATCTTCATTGACCGAAAAGAGTTTAGGGGACCAATATATGAACAGATTGATGAAGCGTACCACTTCGTTTTGAGGCACATTGATATGGGTGCGGAAATCGAAGGTATATACCGAAGGGATATGTACGAACTTCCGATATCAGCAATCAGAGAAACCATCGCAAATGCTGTTTTGCACAGAAGCTATCTCGATAAATCCTGCATACAGGTCTGCATTTATGACGATAGAATGGAGGTCTCTTCTCCGGGAATGCTTTATGGAGGGTTAGACATAGAGACTGCGAAGAGGGGAAAGTCAACATGCAGAAATGAAGCAATCGCAGAAGCGTTTCATTATATGCATATTGTCGAAGCTTGGGGAACCGGTTTGCCGAGGATTATAAACAGATGTCGGGAATACGGTTTGCCGGCTCCACTGTTTGAAGAATTCGGCGACGGGTTTAAGGCGATTCTTTTTAGAAGAGAAAGGAAACTTGTTAATCAAGTGAAAGAATCTGATTATAAGCATGACACTCAAGCTGACACTCAACATGACACTCAAGTTGGCATCCAACATGACACTCAAGACACTTCAAAAGATGTCTTGAGCCGAATTGCTGAATTGATAAGACAAGACAATAAAATCACTACAAAGGACATTGCACAGGAATTAGGTGTGAGTGTGTCCACCGTTAAGCGACGGATCAAATCCATACCGAATATTTCTTATATCGGAAGTGGTTTCAGCGGACACTGGGAGATTCGTGATTAAAAGAATTAAATACTGAGGCAATTCACATTGAACTGCCTCAGTTAGTACATTCGATTATTCTGTTTTCGCAAACTTAATCGGCAAAGCAATCTGCGTAACATAAGCATCTTTATTGGCACCGTGCGTCGGCGGACCTTCCATATAAATATTGCGGAAGTAGCCGTGCGGTGTCAAGCCGTTTTCGGCAGCGTAATCCAAAAGGCGCTTGTGCACCTGTGGGAAGTTCTCGTAAGCACCACGGTAATAGATGCAGATTGCAGATGTCTGCGGGAATTTACGGATGCACGAACCGACGCTGTCCGATGCGACCGGAATGATGTACAGACCGTCAGAATCGGAGTCCGCAGATACCTGAATGCACATTTTATGCTCGTTATCCAAACGATATTGGTGCATGGTATCAATATAAGCCTGACGAAGTTCTGCGGTTTTCTGTGCCAAATCTGCATCGTGGAATTCACGGGAAAATCCTGTGAAGGCCGGAAGCGTTACATTGCAGACCTCCATTTCCTCAATACTTGTGTGCGTCTGACGAAGCTGAAGCTGAGCGATATACTGGTCAAGCTGGCTCCGGAGACGAACGAGACGATCGATTTGCTCGTTCAGATGCGTTGTATCATCAAAATAGTTTCGAATTTCAGTAAGTGACAAGCCTAAATTCTGAAGCGTGCGAATCAGGCGAATGTGTACGATGTTGTCGGTACTATAGTAACGGAAGCCGCGGTTGCCGTCCTTGAATGCAGGCTTCACTAAGCCCAGATCTTCGTAATTTATAAGCATTCGGCGTGTAATCCCCAAAGCTCTGGTTACTTCGCCCATTTGAAAAAGATTCTTATTTTCGTTATGCATATAGTACCTACCTTTTTACATCTCAAAAAAATTTTAAATTTTTTTAAGATTTTTTCATAAAACACTTGACTTGCACATCGGTGTGCGGGATATAATCATTATATATAATTGCTATTCGTATGTCAAGATTCAGATGGCATGCAATCAGCAAAGAAACTCACAAAACAGAGGGGGAAAACAAAAATGAACAAAAAGAAAAGCCTGGTTTTGCTCTTAGCACTGTCTCTGGTAATTTCCATGATTCCGCTGCAGGCATCCGCAGCTGTAAAAAGCGCAGGAACTCCGGCGGAAGTGCAGAGTCTGACTTCAAGCGAAAATTTAGAGCATAATTTTGTGAATGTGACGGCAAACGGAACTTCCTTGTATGTGGAAGCGGAAACTCCGATTCAGGCGTCGGAGTTCAATGTATCCGTCAGAAAAGTACAGTCCGGTAGTAGGAGCGCGTGGTATACCCGCGTTTACCCGACAAATGCCGGCGACTATTATCGCTTTGAATTCAGTCTGCCGAACTATGTACCGAGAGCAGGCGGAGTGCTCAGCGGTGACTATGTGCTGATTATCACGATGAAGAGAGGCACCGGCACAAGCGATGTTTTCTATAAAAACTGTGCTTTCCGCGTGTCAAACGGACAGTTCTCGATTTTGCAGTACGATAAAATCATGAAAGAAAACGCAAGACTGGATAAGAAGGCAAACAAGAAAAAGGTTTCCAATTTTAAGAAAACCAATATGAGCGATGTGAAATCCATTTGCTTCCGTGATCCGGTGACGAAAAAAGTTGCCTCCGTGACATCGAAAAAGGTGAAGTACTTTAAGACCGTTTCCAATAAGGTTGTAAAGGGCGCAAGCACGGACTACGAAAAGCTTTTGAAGATTTATGAGTATGTAGCAGAGAATTTCTACTATGATGACATTGCATTTTCCAGCGGAACGAAACAGTATGTCGATCCGTACCGCAATCTCTACAATATGAGAAACAAGAAGAAGAGTGCAAACAGCCAGGGTGGCAAGGTTGCAACGACCTGCGTGGGCTACTCGGCTGCAGTATGTGCGCTTGCCAGAGCACAGGGCATTCCGACCAGAATCGTAAACGGACACCACATCAGTCTGAACAACAGTGGTTTTAACACATGGTCGACCGAAAAGAATATTACCGAACTTGACCACTGGTGGAATGAGTGCTATGTGGACGGACGCTGGATTACCGTCGACGCAACGCCGGGCAACAGCAACAAGTGGAACAGAAACACCAACAAGTGGACTTACACAGGTTTGACGAACTATATCTATTTCGACCCGACATCGGAACAGCTTGCAACATCGCATGTATTGCTTGAGATTAAGGGTGCATAAAGATAGTAATGAAGAAACTGTCGCGCAGCTGACTAAAATCGACTGTGCGGCAGTTTTTTTAGTGTGCTCTTTTCAGCCTCGATGCGCGAAGATGCACGAAAGGCTGGTCTTGCAGAAGGTCTTGCAGAAGGCCGCAGCGAGGGTGCCGCACAGGAAAAACGCGAAATTGCGAAAAGCATGAAGGCGAAAAATATCCCCACTGCTGACATCGCAGAGATAACAAGCGGCTCAAGAGAGCCGCTTGTTGTGCGCCCTGCCATGCGCCCGCGGCAACTCTTTGTGCCTTGCCCCTGCTGCGGCTGCTTTGTGCTTTGCGGCCATACGCCCGCCTTGCTTTCGCCGCTTTACTCTCTGCCGCAGTTGGGAAAAAATGGATAATCGTGCATAAAGTAATATCTTTTTGCCCAAACCGCATCAAAAATAGAAGCCGGGAGCCCCGCGGAGGGCTCCCGACCTATAAAAAAAGCATAATCCCGTGCTGCAAGATTATGCGTAAAAATCGTCTTGAAATGAAATCGTTGAAATTTCAACGATTTCATGCAAATGAGAATTTTGACGATTTGAAACAGTCTTTTCGTCGCCCGAAAAATATCCGGTAAAAGAGGGGGAATCTTCTATATTTTCGGCCCAAATAGCAAAAAGATAGAAGAAACCGGCATTTTATGCACGGCGGCCTCAACAGGCGGCCCGACGCGCCCGCGCCGCAGTGCACATTTCTATTTCAGATTCTCCGGGTTCAGGCACTTCAGCTCGTCAACCACAAAAAGGCCGTCTTTGCGAATCAGGATATCGTCGAACCAGATTTCGCCGCCGCCGTATTCCGGGCGCTGAATCATCACCAGATCCCAGTGAATCGCAGACTCGTTGCCGTTTGGTGCATCTTCGTAGCACATGCCCGGCGTAAGATGGAAGCTTCCGCAGATTTTTTCGTCGAAAAGAGTGTCCTTCATAGGAGTCAATACATACGGATTGACACCGATGGCGAATTCGCCGAAGTAGCGGGCACCCTCGTCAGTGTCGAGAAGGGCATTGATTTTTTCGTCGTTGTTGGCAGTTGCCTTGACGATTTTGCCCTTTTTGATTTCAAAGCGGATGTTTTCGTAGGTGTAGCCCTGCTCTTCGCTCGGAGTATTGTAGGAAATCACACCGTTCATCGACTCGCGGACAGGGGCTGTGTAGACCTCGCCGTCCGGGATGTTGCGAAGACCATCGCACTTGACTGCCGGAATGTCCTTGATGGAGAACTTAAGATCGGTGCCCGGACCCACGAGATGAACCTTGTCCGTGCGGTTCATAAGCTCGACGAGGCTGTCCATCGCGCGGCTCATTTTTTTGTAGTCGAGCGTGCATACATTGAAGAAAAATTCCGCAAATGCTTCCTGCGACATGTTCGCAAGCTGTGCCATCGAAGGGTTCGGATAGCGCAGAATCACCCATTTGGTGCGGTTTACGCGGTAGTCGAGCGTCGGGCGTGTCATCTTGTAGTAAAGATTGAGTTTTTCGGAAGGCACATCGCTGAGCTCTGCGGTGTTTTCATTTCCGCGGATGGCAATGTACGCGTCCATTCCTTTCATCTGATAAAGCTGGCAATCGTTGAGGAACTCCAGCTGCTCCTCGTCGCAGCCCAGCAGCATTTCGCGCATCAGGCGGCTGTCCCGGGAAGTCACATAAGGCTTTGCGCCGAGCTTGTAGCAGTCCTTGATAAGCTGGCAGACAAGCGGCCGGGTGGCTTCGCCCTCGTAATCGATTAAAACCCTGTCGCCTTTTTGGAGGTCGCAGGAGTAACTTGTAAGCATATCCGAAAGTTTGATAATTCTTTGATCCATGATTTCTCTCTCCTTGTGTTTTTCTGACTTTATTATACCCCAAAAATCGCCAAAAAACCATGCTGTCTTGACACACAAAGCACTCAAATGTTATCATACACTTATAGGAAAAAGTGGATAAAAATGAAACAGACAAAAATCTAAATTAAGGAGGAAGAAATGAAGAAAAAATTATTAACGCTCGGCATGGCGCTCTGCCTTGTATTTACGATGATTCCGTTTAGTGCGGAAGCGGCTTTCGGCTACGGCGGGGAGCCGGACGATGTACCTCCTACGGTTACATTTGAGCCAAACGCGAGGGGAAGCGAGTTTTATACACTTAACTATGATTCGCAGTACGGCTGGATTCTTGAAATCTTTGCCGGCTCAGACACGGAAGTCTGCGATGTAATCACGAACTATAACGGTCAGGAAGGACTTTGGGATTTTGACCAGTCTGACTTTGAACATGTGAGAGCTGACGGCATACCGGGAGGAGCAGCCGTTACGGTAACCTTTATGGGCAGATATCCGGTGGCATACTCGCCGCGTCTTGATTCGAAGGTCATGAAACTTTCCTATAAAACGACGACTTATAACGGAAAGGCGAAAAAACCTGCGCTCAAAATCGGGAAACTCAAACAGGCGGACCTCGTAAAGAAGGGTCTTATAACCGTTAAATATTCCTACAACACGAAGCCGGGAATCGCGAAGATGACGATTAAGGCAGGCAAGAAAGCAAAAGGCAAATACGAAGGCCAAACGACGATGTATTTCCGCATCGCCCCGAAAAAAATGGCATTGACATCCCTGACTTCCCAGAAAAAGGGAGAACTCATCCTCAAATGGAAGGGACAAGAATATGCAAGCGGATATAACATCCTCATTAGCGAATCCGAGAACTTTGAGGCGGAGAAGACGCACAATTTTACAATTCACGCGGATAAATTCAATTCCATGGCATTCAAGGAAGCAACGAGCGGCGTGAAATATTATGTAAAGATACGTTCCTACACGGATTCCAAATACGGCCGTTCGTACGGCGCATGGGGCAAGGCACTCAGCGCGCAGGCAAAATAATTTTGAAAAATCATTCAGGACTTGCAGGGATAAAATAGGTAATAAACGATGGAAAAGAACATTAAAATAACCGTGGCAAATCCCGCGGGCAACAAAACAATTTTCGTGCACGACAAATTTGAAAGGGCGGACTATGTGAAGGTTGCCGAGCAGCTTCTAGCGATGGAAGAGTACGCAGCAGAGCAGGTGGCCTTCATTTTGGATGCACCTGAATGCGGGCGTGCCGAGGGCAGGATGGAAATGTGCGGGCTGGAGTTCTGTGGAAACGCAACCCGAACTTTCGGGCTGATGGTTGCAAAGCAGCTCGGGATTTTCGGCAGCGGCAAAGTGTTCGTCGATGTCAGCGGCGTCGATGAAATCCTCACCGTTGAGGTTAATACCGATACGAATTACACAAAGGTGAAGATGCCTGCGTATATCGACATTAAACGATTCGACATTTCGGGCATTTTCGACACGACAGGAGGCTCTGAGAGCACCGGTGCAGCGGGCAGCATGCCGGAAGCATCAACGGCGGCAGGTGCACCGGACAACACCGCGTCGGATGCCGCCCTCAAAGAGGTTAAGGCAGTTGATTTCGGCGGGATTCTCCACTTGATTATACCGGACATTTCGGCAAACCTCGAAAATTTTGAACGCGTAAAGAAGTTTGTATATGATAGATTCAATCCGCCGGCAATGGGCGCGATGTTCTATGACACGAAGAACGAAACGCTGGCTCCGGTTGTTTACGTGAAGGATGTGGACAGCACCTACTTTGAAGGCTCATGCGCCAGCGGCACCGCATCGTGCGCCATCGCGTTCGGCTCCGAAAAACCGGACGGTGACTATACCTTCACATTCCCGCAGCCTGCGGGCACAATTGACGCGTCGGTTGAAGTCCGGGGCGGCAAGGTTCAAACCACATACATAGAAGGCCCGGTCGAAATCGCCGAGCCGGTGGGAGTTATGATAGAAATCTAAACAGCAATCGTGAGCTGGTGAAGCGTTTTGCCTTTCTGGAAAAACATGGACTTGTAGGCTTTCTTGCATTTTGCGAATTTTGCGAAAGTTTTCGCGGTCTCGCATTCGTTGCAGTAAACTTTCCAGCAGCCGCAGCACTTGCAGTTCTTGCCGCTGTTCAGAATGTAACCTGCGACATCGTCAGGCGGGTAGCCCAAAAACAGCCCGATTTCATGCGGGAATTCCTTGCTTCCGCCGCAGCTTGCGAAGCGCATTTTCAGATGTGCAAGCGCAGCATCAACGGAAGTGTCGGCGTAACCGTTTCTTCGCAAAATTTTACAGGCATTTGGATGATTCAAATCGGTCCGGAGTTTTTTCTCTCTGTACACATAGATGAGAGCACTCCGGGCTTTTTTTCTCAGTATGGTTATGCTGACACCCTTCGGTTCAAGCGTGGCGGCCAGCCCCTCCAGATGCTTCTCAAGTTCGTCCTCCGAACAAAATGTATAATTAAAAAGATTGGCCGTCTTAAGCGATGCCAATGTCGGTGAGCAATGTTCAATCAGATAACGTTCCATTTGGGATTCCTCCGTAAATATGGGAGTCTGTAACGGGCGGGCACGCTCAGTGCCCGCCTCAGACCAAATAGTGATGACTATTAAAATTGTTTAAGTGGCATAAAATGAGTTTACGCCGGCTTGGTTAGCACAGACTAACTCGCTGGCTTAAATCCAGCTAACCGAAGAAAGCAAGAGTGAAGGCTTTTTCATCTATTCGGTTAGCATGTGCTAACTATACTATAAAAATTGCTGTCTGTCAATAGGATTTTAAAACTTTTTTTGGCTTGAATTGCAGACGGTTTTATGGTATACTTTTCAAGGTGTCGGCGGAATCCCGGGCGGCACGGCAGTTTTATAGAATACGGAAGCGTATCGAAGTGGTCATAACGAGCCGCACTCGAAATGCGGTTGTCCGCAAGGGCACGTGGGTTCGAATCCCACCGCTTCCGCCAACGGAACCCTTGAAAACCCAGTGTTTTCAAGGTTTTTTTCTATTCGGTGAAAATTCTTTCGTTTCTATTTTTGTGTTTCTGTCAATTTTTCGAGCCGATTTTATGCTCTTTTTCGCCCGTGAATATTAGAATGAAAAATCTTCAAACAGCGCGTGAAATAAGGCTTTTTAAGGCCTGCATACTTTTTGCGGCGTTAGAAAGATTTCCGTCAGACAAAAAATCGCCAAATTTCAAAACACCCGATTGCGGGCAACCGCACCAAAAGTCATGTGTGGATTTTAGCGGTCGGGGTTCAAACCGGCAGAAAGAAAAATGTACTGTGCGTCCTCTTTGTTTTTTGCCGTAATGTAAGCGCATCTTACTAAATCGACGGTTTTATGATACCGTACTTTTTTATTTTTCTGCCGAAGAAGTCCTCGTTGGAAAACTGCAAAAAGTTTTAGAACTGCTAAACAGAATCATATTTTCTGCTGCTTCCGAAATCAGGGCATACTATATTATGTATTTGCAAGATTGGGGAGAAAAGTTAAAGATTATTTTTCAAAATTGTTCCCCAATGCTTATTGACTGTTGGGGAGCATTCTGATATAATGTTTAAAAGATTTGTTTCCCAAAAGGAGGTGCTGCAATGGCAGTACAATATAGTGAAATACAGGAATTGCTCAGAAGTCGAGCCGACCTCAATACCAGACTGAACTTAATGCCTTATGACGGCACACCCGAAATCAAAGAGCGCGGCGATGGGAAATACCTTTATGTGAGAAAGCGCGTAGCAGGAAAACAGACATCTACTTATGTAGGTGCATATACCGAAGAACTGTATAATCTGCTTTTGCGCAATGCCAGAGAAGCCCGTGAAATCAGAAAGTCACTTCGCAGCATTGAAAAGCAGCTTGCCGCAGCCGGTTATTCCGAGGATGCCCTTTCCGCCGATGTTATAAACAACATTGCCTTTGCGCGTGCCAATATGAAAATGAATATCTATGATCAGGCTGTTTTGGAGGGTGTTGCAACTTCTTTTCCTCAGACGGAAGAGATCATAGAGAACGGAAAAGTATCCGGTATGACAGCTACCGATGTGCAGAAAATTTTGAATTTGAAACACGCATGGGAGTTTATTTTGGACCGTGATGTAGTTGCCAGCCGTTCCGACTATTATATGCTCAGTCATATTGCAAGGCTTGTCAATGAAGGCTTTTTTGCGGAAGGCGGTCGAATCCGCGGTGTTCCGGTTACCATAGGCGGTTCGTCTTATGTTCCGCCCCTGCCGAATGAATCGGATGTGAAAGACAGAATTCTAGAGATCATCGAGGAAGAGGACGATGCCATTAGTATTGCCATCAGGCTTTGTCTTTACTGCATGAAGACCCAGATATTCTTGGATGGCAATAAACGCGCTTCTGTTATCTTTGCAAACCATTATCTTATTGCTCACGGCGGAGGTTTTTTGGTCATTCCCGAAAGCGAAGTGCCGGAGTTCAAGAAACTGCTCGTGAAGTATTATGAAGGCGAAGACTCCTCTGTTATTGCGGGCTTTATGAAAGAACGCTGTTGGAAAACCATAGGGCACTAAGCACCAATATTGGGGAGCAAATTTAGATGTGAATTGCGAATTTGTTCCCCAAAGTTATATCTGTGGTAAGAACGAAAACATGCCTCAATTGCTTACGGAGGTTTATATGAGAATAACGAAAATCGAAATTACAAATTACAAGTCGATAAAAGAACCGGTTGAAATAAACTATTATAACGGATTGCCGACCGTGCTGATCGGCAAGAACGGAAGCGGAAAAACCAATATTTTGGAAGCACTGAGTGCCGTTGCGGAAGCAAACGGCAATTACTTTGTAGGGCTATAAGCCCTGTCGAGAACGCAAAGCGTTCGAGACAAATAAACCACCCGCTATGCGGGTGCG
>ERZ827168.993-NODE-993-length-41994-cov-17.236176_pt1 | contig 41994 bp, 44 predicted proteins | sample MGYA00519868_ERZ827168 | MGnify/ENA primary metagenome ERZ827168 (study PRJEB31778, sample SAMEA3449271) | human gut metagenome | biome: human gut; feature: human-associated habitat; material: faeces | place: United Kingdom | collected 2010/2012 ...
AACTCAACCGCAACTTTGGACTATATGAGAAAAGTCCGAACAGTTTTCTGCCCGGGCTTTCTCGCTCAATCGTAAATCAATTCTGCTCTGGAGGTCAACGGTATTCGGCTGGACTGCACGAATGATGAGGTCGTCGAGGTCGGTCTTGCTGTCGCCTCCGGCGCGATGGACGACGAGACGCTGTTGGAGTGGGTGCGAGTGCACCGTGTTTGACCCACTTTTGACCCAGAATAGGATTGGAACGGGTGGGTCTGGACGGAAACAATGGAAAATCCGCCGAACGAACGGCGGCAAAAAGCACAAATTGGAGCCGAAATGACTCCGATTTGCCCTTGAGACAACCTACGGACCAGAAGGCCGGGGGTTCGAATCCCTCACGGCGTGCCACCCCGAAACCGTTGCACTGCAACGGCTTCGGGGTTTTCTTTTATCCCCGCATGCCGCGAAAAGCAAGGTTTTTCATCGTTTTCTAAACCGAAAAATCGAGCCGCGAAGTAGTTATATCGTAGAGGGTGTTATAGAAAGAGGAATTATAATACTATGATACGCTGTATTTCTTGGACTATCTAAGTAATCCTGATAATCGGAGCCAAACTATCTATACAAAATCGTTTAGGTTACGGTTTCGAGGAGCGAGTGGGAATAATCATCTTCCGCGCCCCTGCTGTGATACAGCGGGGGCGCGTGCTTTTTCTCTCCGCTTCGTAGGTAGCCAACGGAGCGCACTCCCGCTACGCTGCGCCCTTGCTGTTATTTGTTCACAAAAAGTTTGCATTGTCTGTCTCCCCCCATATTGAAAAGATGCTCATTTATGATATGATTATTATGCGGATAGAATATCTATCCGACAAACTGTGATTGGAGGTAATACGCCATGTTACTTGCTAAGAAAATGCGGAGTATCGCTGCTGTGATCGCCTTGATTGGCCTTATCTGTGTTTTTTCCGCCTGCTCCAACGATGCAATGCCGCAGAGGCTGTCGGAGTTGGATGAAGCCACACTGCTTCAGCGCCTTTCCGATCACGAAATCGTGATTCCCGCTGGTCTTGAAATATCTGCAATTCGTGACGCGATCGCCGATCTTGAGGATGACCCGGACAGACCCGCACCGGTAGTTAACTGGTCAGTGTTCCCGGATTTTTATGAAGAATTGAGAAGTTTTGTCAAAGAGCATAATGCCTCGAGCCAATGATGTCATGTGCGATGCATCTTTGCCAGTGCAGCCTTGACGGATTGTTCCGCCGACACCTGCACAAATGAAAAAGACGGCCAAGGCCGTCTTTTTCATTTGTATCCTACTCCTTGCGGAAACGGCGCTCCCACGTCTCCTCCGCCTCCCGCAGGTGATCAGCCAGCGGGCTGTCGGAACGGAACGGAAACAGGAAGTGTATCTTCTCCCGCCGTTCGTCCTGCTTCTGCCGGATATGGGATTTCAGAGCCTCGAAGCGGACCACCACCTCGTGCTCGTCGGCGAACTTCCGGATGCGGGACAGCAGCTTGGCGGAATACACCAGGTCAATGGTGAACACACCGAAGAAATACCCGATGACAAACGAAAACGCCAGGTTGCGGGACAGCCAGTCCAGCGCATTCAGGATATAGGGATGGATGCAGAAATAGTACACGGCGCTGACCACCGCCCACAGCGCGGAGAAAGCCGGACAGATCAAGCCCTGGATGTTGCCCCACTGTTTGCTGTAGTCCCACAGGCGAACCTTCATGAACTTCAGGCTGACGATACCAGCGATGTACTCAATAGCCGTCATGCTCACAGCCATGCCCGCAAATAGCAGCAGCTTCTCCCCCGCCGTGTCCACGCCGTTCTTCTCGCCCACCGCCGCCAGCACAAACAGAATACACAGACCGAAGCCGTACAGAGGCACATACGGCCCTACGCAGAAGCCTGGGTTGATCCACTTCCGCTCCGGGTTCGCCCCGGACAGAAAGCGCCGGTACAGCAGCTCCGCCACCCAGCCCAGCGTTGAGCCGATAAAAAACAGATACGCCAGTGTCAAAAACAAATTCATCTCAGTCCATCATCCTTTCTGCCGCAGGAAGCAGTACCAAGCGATCCAGCCCACCAACAGGCCTCCCAGCATATTGCCCAGCGTCACCGGCAGCATATTGCCCAGGAAATAGCGTCCCCAGGTCAGCGCAGCCACATCCACGCCTGCGCTCTGCGCCGCCGCTGTATAGGCGGCCTGGTTCTTTCCAAACAGCGCCAGTGCGCAGTAGGTCATGTCCGCGATGGAGTGGCTGAACCCGGCCACCACAAAAAACATCACCGGTGCCCACGCGCCCAGCATCCGGCCCACCACGTCCTTAGCGGACAAGCTCGCCAGCACCGCCACGGTGACAAGGATGTTGCACAGCACACCCATGAAAAAGGCGTTCTCAAAGGGCATGGACATCTTCCCCGCCGCCAGCTTCATGACGTAGGCGGCCAAAGCGCCTTCCCCGGCATCCATCCAGCCGAACCGGGTGCAGATCCAGCTCAGAACGACCGCGCCCAGAAAATTTCCTGTGTATACGATGCCCCAGTTGCGGAGCATCGCCCCCAGCGTCACCCGCTTGTCCAGCAGGCTGATGACGATCAGCGTATTCCCCGTAAACAGCTCCGCTCCCGTCAGCACCACGATCCCCAGCCCGAAAGCAAACAAAACCCCGGACACGATGCGGACCACGCTGGCCGAAGCCAGCGTATACGTGGCCATGCTGGTCACACACACAGGAAACCCGATCAGCGCCCCGGCGGCCATGCCCAACAGCAGCAGCTTCACCGCCGCGTATTGGGTCTTGACCACGCCTGCAGCCGCATAGTTGGCCGCCGTCTCGGCAGGTGTAAACAAATTCATAGGCCGCCCTCCCCTGTCAGGTATTCCGCCGCCCGGACGGTATGCGCCATCAGCACCGCTGACGTTACCGCGCCCACGCCGCCGGGCACGGGCGTAATGGCCTCCACGATTTGAGATACATCGTCGAACACCGCGTCGCCGCACAGCGACACGCCGTTCCAGTTGGTAGACACGTCCACCACCACCTGCCCAGGCCGGACATGGGCCGCCGTCAGGCTGCCCGCCGCACCGGCGGCGGTGATGATAATGTCCGCCTCCCGTGTCACGGCGGCCACATCCTTCGTTCCCGTGTGGCACACGGTCACGGTGGCATTCCGCGCCAGCAGCAGCATGGCCGCGGGCCGTCCCACCACGGCGGAGCGCCCGATCACCGTCGCGATCTTCCCGGCGCTGTCGATGTGATAGTAGTCCAGCAGCGCCATGCACGCCTGGGCGGTGCAGGGCGGGAAGCCCTGACCACCGCCGGTGAACACCCCGGCGGCGGAAACGGGCGTCATCCCGTCCACATCCTTCTTCGGATCAAGCAATGCACACAGCTTGCTTTCCATGGCCTTCAGATGCTCCGGCAGCGGCCGCAGCAGCAGACACCCGTGTATACCGTTGTCGCTGTTCACTGCCTCTAACGCCCGGGCCAACTCGTCGGCGGACACATTCTCCGCCAGCGTCCGCAGCTCCACGTCCACGCCGCACAGCCTGCCGCGCTTCATCGCCCCGCGTATGTACGCGCCGTCGGCCTCGTTTTCACCGCAGCGCAGGATCACCAGCTTCGGCAGCACATCTTTTTCCCGCAGCATATCAGCCCTTCGCCGTGTCTCCGCCGTCAGCGCATCCGCCGCAGGCTTCCCGTAGAGCAGTTCAGCCATGTAAATCTTTCCTCCTTTACAGAGTCGTCAATTCCCGCTTTACCCGGTCAAACACCGCATCGGCCAGCGCCGTGCCCCGGTGCAGCAGCGCACCGCACCGGTGGTTCAGGCCCTCCGCCGCATCGCGGTCGGGCATGGCCTTCGTGTTGATATACACATTCAGCGATGCCGCCCGCAGTCCGCCGTGGAGCAGCGCCGCAGCGCAGCCCGCGTCGGATACCGCCAGCCGTGACCCGATGTCCGCCAGCCGCTCCGCCGCCTCCAGCGCCTCCAGACACAGCTCCATCATCCGCAGCGGCGCGCCGCAGGCCGTCTCCGACGCCGCCTGCAAGGCCGCCGGGCGGGCCGGATCATCCTTGGCCATCCCATAGACCTGCGTCAGCGGCAGGAAGCCCTCCGCGTCCGCCGCCACCATATCCAGCAGCTTCTCCTGTAAAGATTTACACCTTTCCAGCAGCTCCTGTATCTCGCCTTCCACGGCGGCGTACTTCTTTTTCCCCGTGGTCAGTGATGCCACCATTGTACAGAGTGCCGCACCCAGCGCACCGGCCAGTGCCGCCGCGCCGCCGCCCCCCGGCGCGGGTGCGTCCGAACCGAGCAGCGTCGTAAATTCCCGGCAAGACCGCGTTGTATCGTCCATACGCCCTCCTTAGAACAGTCCCCGCACCGCACCGGTGTCGGTGTCCACGTCGATGCGTCGGTAGGCCGGGTCAGACCCTGTGCCGGGCATCATAGAGATCGTCCCCGCCACTGGGCACAAAAACCGTGCGCCGCTGTATTCCAGCACGTCCCGCACCGGCAGCCGCCATCCCGTCGGCACGCCCTTTTTCGTCGGGTCGTGGGACAGCGACAGGTGTGTTTTTACCATCATGGTACAGTAGTCCGCGTATTTGGGGTCGTTCTCGAACCGCTCCGCCTTCTCCAGCGCCAGCGGGGACCAATCCACGCCCTCCGCGCCGTATACCTCCCGTGCGATGCGCTCCACCCGCTGCCGCAGGGGCATCTCATCGGGATAGAGGAATTTCAGCTCCGACGGCTCTTCGCAGGCGTCCAGCACCGTCCGGGCCAACTCCTCCGCCCCTGCGCCGCCATAGCGCCAGTGGTCGGACACGGCGCACCGCAGCCCGTGCTCGGCACAGATACGGCGCACCAGCGCCAGCTCCGCATCGGTATCCGTGTAGAACTTGTTGATGCACACCACCGGCGTGATGCCGGACCTCCGCACTGTCTCCGCGTGGTGCAGCAGGTTGGCGCAGCCGGCCTCCAGCAAGGACAAATTCTCTTTTGTATACGCCTCCGGCAGCGGACGCCCCGGCACGACCTCCGGCCCACCGCCGTGCATTTTCAGTGCCCGGACGGTGGCCACCAGCACCGATACATCCGGCTTCAGCCCGGACAGGCGGCACTTCACATTCCAAAACTTCTCAAAGCCGATGTCTGCGGCAAAGCCGGACTCCGTCACGTGGTAGTCGAACAGCTTCAGACCCAACCGGTCGCCAATAACGGAGGACTGCCCAATGGCGATGTTGGCAAACGGTCCTGCGTGTATCAGCACCGGCTGATGCTCCACGGTGTAGCACAGCGTGGGGTTGATGGTGTTCCGCATCCACGCCGTCATTGCCCCGGCCACCTCCAGATCCTCCGTGGTCACAGGCTTCCCCTGCCTGTCATAGGCCAGCACGATGCTTCCGATCCGCTGCCGCAGGTCTTTCAGATCTCGTGCCACGGACAATATCGCCATCAGCTCGGAGCTGACGGCGATGTTGGCGCAGGTGTCCATCGGATAGCCGTCCATCTTCCCCTCGCCCAGGCCAATACGCATTTTCCGCAGCGCCTGGCAGCAGAAGTCCAGCACAAAGCTCCACTGTACCCGCTCCGGGTCGATGTCCAGCCGCCGCAGCCCCCGCTGGGCCAGCTTTTCGTCGTCATAATTCCGCTCGTGCTGCATCCGGGCGTTCAGCGCCGTCATGGCCAGGTTGTGGGCGTTCATGATGTCGTTGATGTCGCCGGTCAGCCCCAGCGAAAACTCCGTCATGGGAATCAGCAGCGCGTTGCCGCCGCCGGCCGCCGTCCCCTTTACGTTCATGGTCGGCCCGCCGGAGGGCTGGCGCAGGCAGCCGCCCACGTTCTTTCCCAGCCGTCCCAATCCTTCGATCAATCCCAGCGATGTGGTGGACTTGCCCTCACCCAGCGGCGTGGGCGTGATGGCCGTCACCTCGATGTACCTCCCGTCCTGCCTGTCGTGCAGCCGCTCCATAATGCGCAGGAAATCCAGCTTGGGCGTCTTGCCGTAGGGCAGCAGCTCCTCCGGCCGCAGTCCCAGCTTCTCCCGGAACACCTCCACACCCGGCAGAGTCTTCTCTGCCGCCGCGCCGATCTGCCAGTCCTGATACACCGTGGGATCGAACATCACACGCCCCTCTTTGTCCTTACAGCAGCCATTTCTGAATTCGATTGCCATCACACGACCTCCTCAGGGATATACACCATACGCCCATATATCTTGTGTTTATATTATCATTTATTATACATGATAGGGTAGTCCGCCGTCAATGGTCATGACAGGTTGACCGCGAAAAAATAGTGTTGCATCCGCGTCCTTTCCGCTATATAATATATCCGCACAGTGTAGAGATGGTGCGTTAAGTGCCGGACGGATGGGAGGCTGCCGCCGGACGAAGGAGCTTGCTCCGCGATGCCATTTCAGCTTCCACCGTGCGGACATTTTCATATATCTTTGAGATGTACCTCCCATCCCACGGATAAGGAGGTACTTTTTTATGCCCGAAAAAGAATGCATCGGAAAACGCGCCGTGGTGTTCAACACCTACGCCCTGACGGTCTGCGCCCTGCTGACGGCACTGAGCGTTATCCTGGCCCGTCTGCTGACCATCATCCCCAGCGAGATCAGCCGCTTCTCGCTGGAGGCCGTCCCCATCCTGCTGGCCGGACTGCTGTTTGGTCCTGTCCCCGGCGCGGCGGTGGGCTTCGCCGCCGATTTCATCGGCTGTCTGTTCTCCCCCTTCGGCTATAACCCCATCTTCTGCCTGCCGCCTATCCTTTACGGTCTGTGGGCTGGGCTGCTGCGCGGCTATGCGTGGACAAAGCCCACCGTCTGGCGGGTGGCGCTGGCGGTATTCCCGGCGGCGCTGTGCGGCTCGGTGCTGTGGCAGAGCGCTGCGCTGGCGCTGGTCTACGGCGGCGAGGCCAAGCTGGCCTTCTTTCTCACCCGCCTGGCCTCCCGCAGCATCCAGTTCGCCGTCACCGGCGTCATCGACACCGCCGCGGTATGGCTGCTGCTCCGCAGGAACGCCCTCTCCCCTGTGCTGCACCGCTTGAAAACAAAGGAGCGTGACCATCATGACGCTTGACGAAGCACTGGACTATATCCACCGGGTGGACTGGCGGGGCAGCGTTCCCGGCCTGTCCCGCATCGACGCGCTGCTTAACAAGCTGGGCCACCCGGAGAGTGCCGTAAAGTATATCCACATTACAGGAACAAACGGCAAAGGCAGCACCTGTGCCATGACCGCCTCCGTCCTCCAGGCTGCCGGGTACAGGACCGGCCTCTACACCTCCCCCTATATCCGCCGCTTCAACGAGCGGATGCAGATCAACGGCGTCCCTATCCCTGATGATGACCTCTGCGCCCTTGTGGAGGAAATACAGCCCTTGGCGGACAGCATGGCCGATCACCCTACGGAGTTCGAGCTGGTCACGGCCATCGGCTTGACCTGGTTCGCCCGCCATCACTGTGACGTGGTGGTCTGCGAGGTGGGCATGGGCGGCGAATTTGACGCCACCAACATCATTCCCGCTCCGGAGGTGGCCGCCCTCACCAATATCGGGCTGGACCATACCGCGTTTCTCGGCAGCACGGTGGAGGCCATCGCCGCCACCAAGTCCGGCATCATCAAGCCCGGCTGCCACGTGGTGCTGTACCCCTGCCCGCCGTCGGTGGAGCAGGTGGTGGCTGCCCGCTGCCGGGCTGCGGGCGCTCCTCTGACCGTGACAGATTTCAACGCCCTCCACCCGATTTCCCACTCGCTGGGCGGCCAGTCCTTCGACTGGCCCGGCCTGCCCGGCCTGCGCCTGCCCCTGCTGGGACAACACCAGCTTCACAACGCCGCCGTAGCCCTGACCATTCTGGATGTCCTGCGCCGCCGGGGCTGGCATATCCCCGACAACGCCATCCGCGCCGGTCTTGATGCCGTGAAATGGCCCGGGCGCTTTCAGGTCGTCCGCCGCGATCCTATCGTGATCCTGGACGGCGGCCACAACCCCCAGTGCATGGAAGCCCTGACCCAAAATGTGTCCGACTATCTCTCCGGCTATCCTTTGACGGTGCTGACCGGCGTGCTGGGCGACAAGGACTACGCCCACATGTACGGCCGGCTGGCCGCGCAGGCCGCCCGCTTTGTCACCGTCACGCCCCGTAATCCCCGGGCGCTGCCCGCCGCCCAATTAGCCGAAATGCTCTCCGCCCTCGGCAAGCCTGTCACCGCCTGCGACACCATCGCTCAAGGCGTGGATGCCGCTCTGTCCCTCACCCCGCCCGACGGCGCGGTGCTCTGCTGCGGCTCACTGTACCTGCTGGGCGATGTGCTGGACGAACTGGACCGCCGCTGACCGCACAAAAACAGCGCCCCATCTTCCGATGGGACGCTGTTTTAACATTATCTGCTTCTTACCACGGATCGTCGATAGGCTCAAGCTCGCCCATCAGCACGTAGCGGGCGTTCGCATAGTCATAGTCACAGGTGCTCAGGGTCAGGATATTACCGGTGGGCACACCCAGCCCGGAGCGGAACGTAGAGCTGTTAATGCACTCCTGCAGATAGCTGCTGCTCAGGCTGTAGGAATACACCTCGGAGTCGTGGGGCGTCTCCATGCCGGCGAACAGGTTGACCTTATAGGTCTGGGACGGCGTATACAGATACAGATAGGAGTGTGCGTCATAGAACGCCTGGCTCTTATACTTGATCAGCGGCGCAAACATCAGACCGGTCTTCATGTTGTGGCCGTAGATCATGTTGTTCTGCGTAGAGAAATCGTAGGAGCAGCGCCAATCCAGGAACACCGTGCCGTTCTTGTTGTCCTTGCCGTCTATGTCGCGGTACAGATAATACTCGCCGCCCTCCTCCGCTGTCTGGACGATGGGCCAGTCAAGTCCGGTGTTCGCGCCATAGATCCAGCCCACCACGTCGGGATACTTCTCCTGCATGGCGGCAAAGTCGATCTTGCCCTTATGCTCCGGCTGGGACACGGCCTGCGCCTTGTCCTTATCCTTGTCATCAGTCGTGTTTTCATCCGTGTTGGTGTTGGTATTGGGATCGGTCGGCGCCACCGGCTGGACGAACTCATTGTTCATGTTGTCCTTGGAAGCCTGTGCATCCCGCTGGTCCTTCAGGTAGCTGATGATCTTCACCGAGGAAAACACCAGCACACTCAACAGCAGCACCAGCACCAGGTAGTACAGCACCTTTCCGCTCTTTCTGCGTCTTCTATTATGCGTCCTGCCCGGATTTGCGGCAGGCGGTTCTTCCCGCTGTAAGCGGCTTCTTTTTTTAGGCGTATCGTTCATGTATGCAAGCCTCCTTGTCTCACGTATTGTAGCAGGTTTTTTCGTTTATTGCAAGCTGCATCGGCAAGCTGTAATGAATTTGTAACAGTTTCCCTTTACTTTCCGCCCTGCCCGTATTAGAATGGTAATGCCGTCTGCTATATAGGACGGCGGAACGCCCCGTTTCGTTCCACCACATAAGAAAAGGAGCAGTATGATGATCTATTTCAACAGTGATTACTTGGAGGGCGCGCACCCCGCTGTCATGGCCCGGCTCATGGAGACGAATATGGTCCAGACCGTGGGCTACGGCGAGGATGAGTACTGCGAAACCGCCCGCGAGAAGATAAAGCTGGCCTGCCAGGCCCCCGAGGCGGATGTCCACTTCCTGGTGGGCGGCACCCAGACCAACACCACTGTCATCGCCGCCATTCTCCGCCCCTGGCAGGGTGTGCTGTCCGCCGTCAGCGGCCACATCAACTGCCACGAGGCCGGCGCCATTGAGTCCACCGGTCACAAGGTCATCACCCTGCCCACCAACAACGGCAAGATCACAGCCCAGCAGGTGCGAGACTATGTGGAATGGCACAAAAACGACGAGTCCACCGAGCATATCGTCCAGCCCGGCATGGTCTATATCTCTCACCCCACCGAGGGCGGCACACTGTACTCCAAGGCGGAGCTGACCGCCCTGTACGACACCTGTAAGCAGTACGGCCTGCCCCTGTTTATCGATGGTGCACGGCTGGGCTACGGCCTGGTAGCCGACGGCAGCGACATCACCCTGCCGGAGCTGGCCCGCCTGTGCGACGTGTTCTACATCGGCGGCACGAAGGTGGGCGCGCTGTTCGGTGAGGCCGTGGTCATTATGAATGAAGCGCTGAAAAAGGACTTCCGCTTTATCATGAAGCAGCGCGGCGGCCGCCTGGCCAAGGGCCGCCTGCTGGGCATCCAGTTCGACGCCCTGTTCACCGACGACCTGTATCTCACCATCTCCCGCCACGCCATTGACATGGCCTATCAGATCCGTGAGATCTTTGTCTCCGCCGGCTATCCCCTGCTGTTCGACTCCCCCACCAACCAGCAATATCCCATCATGCCCGACGACGAGTTGGCCGAGATCGGCAAAAACTTCGGCTACGAGTACTGGGAGCGTACCGATCCCACCCACTCCGGCGTCCGCTTCTGCGCCAGCTGGGCCACCACCCAGGAGCACGTAGACGCCCTCCGCGCCGCCGTTCAGGCATTGCAGAAAAAATAATATATATCTGATAAATATCCCCCGGCAAGGCCGGGGGATATTTATCAGTCAGAATATGCCGTGATTGTACTTGATCTGCCCATAGAGAATAAACGCCAAGCCAATAGTTATCGCCGGAAGGATGATATAATCTATTGCCGCCTCATTCCAGAATGTGACGAAGTACGCCAAGATCAGGGACGCCCCCATAATGACCGTTCCCGTCCCCACCGCCTTGCCGTATTTGGGGATGTCCTCCTCCTTCACTTTCCTGCGGTTGTAGGAGTGTATGGTGCTGATATTCCCCTTTATATTCACGACACCGAGAACCGACAGGAATAGGCCAAAGATCAAAAGCCATACGTTGTCCATAACGACCTCCTAAAAATAGAACAATTCTTCAAATTTCTTGTCCAACGCGATACAGAGGATAAGAGCCAATTTGGCAGTCGGGTTGAATTGTCCCGTCTCGATGGAGCTGATGGTGTTTCGTGAGACGCCCACCATTTCCGCCAGCTGAGACTGGGAAAAGCCGGCTTCTGTGCGTGCATCCTTCAAGCGGTTTTTCAGCTTGAGCCATTCGTTCATGCGCTCACCTCTAAAAGACGATAAACAAGCCCGACAAACGCCAAAACAGCAAGGCTGAAAAACAGTATCGCCAACACCAGATCGCTCCTGCGCCTTATTTTCAGAAAACGAACCAGCCATTGTGTCGTAAAAATGCTGAAATAGATGACCCACGGGCTGTAAAGAATGGCATGAGCCAGCGCGGAGGACAGCGCAGAAACCATGCAGCACACCAACGCCCCTACTCTTGCCGCATGAACGCTGGCCTGATATACGACCTCCAATTCGGCTAAATCCTTGTTTTTGTTTTCGTTTCGGCTGGCCTGCAGGATCTCTTCTCTATTCATATCATATCAACCTCCCGCCAAGTTTTCTTGTCACCATTATAGCTGTACCAAGTTTTCTTGTCAACACACTTTTGAAAAAAAAGCACAGGCGGAGTGTTTACAACTACGCCTGTGCTTTTTCTTATATTTTCCGGGCCGACACGTCGTACAGATGCAGCTTGATGCCGTTCTTTTCCGCCAGCTCGCCGCCCTTTTGCAGCAGTGTCCCCCGGTTCTTCGTCACCAGCTGCACCAGCAACTCGTCCTTTTTCTCCTGGCTCATGGCCCGCAGCGCCCGCCGCGCCATGGCCGCGGCCATCTCCGGGCTGCCGGACAGCACACAACCCAGCATCCCGCCGCTGTCGCGGAGCTTGTCCTGCACCAACGGCAGCAGCGTCTCCGCCAAGCTGTCGTAGTCCACCTCGTCCACCAGCAGCTTTAATTCTATCATGGTATGATCCTCCTTAGGAAAACGCAGCGCCGGAGCATTCCGGCGCTGCGCTGTTTTGTGAATGGTTACGCCTTCGGACCGGCAGCCACGACCTCGTCGCTCATGTGGGTGTACTTCTTAAAGTTCTCCACAAAGCTGGCGGCCAGCTTCTTGCAGCTCGCCTCGTAAGCGGCCTTGTCCTCCCAGGTGTTGGCGGGGATCAGCAGCTCAGAGGGAACGCCCTTGATGGCGGTGGGCACCTGCACGCCGAAGGTGGGATCGGTGACAAACTCGCTCTTCTCGATCTCGCCGGTCAGGGCGGCGGTGACCATGGCGCGGGTATAACCCAGCTTCATGCGCTTGCCGGTACCGTTCCAGCCGGTGTTGACCAGATAGACCTTTGCGCCGGACTTCTCCACCTTGTCCGCCAACATAGCGGCGTACACGGAGGGGTCGAGGGGCAGGAACGGCTCACCAAAGCAGGTGGAGAACGTAGGCACAGGCTCCGTGACGCCGATCTCCGTGCCGGCCACCTTGGAGGTGAAGCCGGAGACGAAGTAGTACATGGCCTGGTTCTTATCCAGCTTGCTGATGGGAGGCAGCACGCCATAGGCGTCCGCCGTCAGGAAGATGACGGTCTTGGGCACGCTGGGGCTCATGCCGGACAGCTCCGCATTGGGGATATACTCCACGGGATAGCCTACGCGGGAGTTGACGGCCAGGGAGTCGTCGTCAAAGTCGAACTCGCGGGTGTCGGGGTCCATGACCACGTTCTCTACCAAAGAACCGAACTTGATGGCGTTGTAGATCTCGGGCTCGCCCTCGGGGCTCAGGTTGATGCACTTGGCATAGCAGCCGCCCTCGAAGTTGAACACGGAATCATCGGCCCAGCCGTGCTCGTCGTCGCCGATGAGCTTGCGGTTGGGGTCGGCGGACAGCGTGGTCTTGCCCGTGCCGCTGAGGCCGAAGAACACGGCGCTGTCGCCGTTCTTGCCGATGTTGGCGGAGCAGTGCATGGGGAACACGCCCTGCTTGGGCAGCACGTAGTTCATCACGGAGAACACGGACTTCTTGATCTCGCCGGCGTACTGCGTGCCGCAGATGACCACCTCGTGGGCCTCGTAGTCCACCAGGATGGCGGCTTCGCTGCGCGTGCCGTCGATCTCGGGGATGCACTTGAAGCCAGGGGCAGCTATAATAGTATAGTCCTCGCGGAAGTCCTTCAACTGCTCGGCGGTGGGGCGGCGCAGCAGCTGGTGGATAAACAGGTTCTGACTGGCCAACTCGTTGACAATGCGGAACGCCTTGGTATACTTGGGATCAGCGCCGGCAAAGCCGTCGAAGATAAACACATCCTTGCCCTGCAGATAGGCGATGACCTTGGCGCGGATGGCGTCAAACCTGGCCTTCTCGATGGGGCGGTTCACCTTGCCCCAGGCAATATCGTCATGAACAGCAGGGGTGTCCACGATAAACTTATCGTTGGCGCTGCGCCCCGTGTATTTGCCAGTCTTGACCACCAGCGCACCGGTGTTGGACAGCGTACCCTCGCCGCGGCGCAGCGCATGCTCGGTGAGCTGTGCCGGCGTCAGGTTGCGATATACCGCTTTTGCATTGATAATGCCCAGCTTTTCCAGTCCGTAAGTTTCCATTTGCGTGACCTCCTGTTTGAAATTCACCGCGTCAAATTCATCGGCGCGTTGTTTATTACGGGGTGATTATACCATACGTTTAGAACAATTAACAGCCTTTTTTTGCAATTTTGCAAAAAAGTTTTTTGGATACCTGAAAAAATTTTATCGTTTTTGCAGAAAAACACGGTGGAAATACCTCATAAAACCTTGAATAAACTTGAAAAAATTCTTTCATTTTTCAAGTAAAAAAGTTGAAAAACGTGGAATAAATGGAACGGAGGACGCCTGTGCCGTGGGGCGCGGGCATCCTCCGTTTTTTGACAGTTCACCGGCTCTCACAGGCGGCGGTGATGGCGGCCAGCAGCTCCGTCTTCCCCGTCCCCTTTTCGGCGGAAAACGGAATGAGCAGTCCGTCCTCCGGCAGGGTCAGGGTCTGGCGGATGAGGGTCAGGTTGGGCTCGATCTCGCTCTTTTTCAATTTGTCCAGCTTGTTGGCCACCACGATGACGGGGCAGCCCGTGCCCGTGAACCAGTCGCACATGGTCACATCGTCGGCGGTGGGCTTGTGGCGGGCGTCCACGATGAGCACGCCCAGGGTGATGAGCCCATCGGCGGCAAAGTAGCTCTCCATGAGCCGCCCCCAGCGGTCGCGCTCCTCCTTGGAGACCTTGGCATAGCCGTAGCCGGGAAGATCGGTGAAGTAAATTCTGTCGTCGATGAGGAAATAGTTGATCTGACTGGTCTTGCCGGGGGTGGCGCCCACGCGGGCGAAGTTCTTGCGGTTCAGCAGGCGGTTGATAACGGAGGATTTTCCCACGTTGCTGCGGCCGGCGAAGGTAACCTGTGGCCTTCCATCGCGGATAAAGGCGGAAGCCTTTACAGCCGAGAGGACGAAGTCCGCTTTGTTAAAGTTGATCGCCATGGCGTACCTCCTGCATCGGGGCGGGCGTCAGGGATGTGAGATGCTCCACGGCGGCGGCCTTCTTCGGCAGGGCCAGCGCGTGGGCAAAGACGGCGTCCACCGTCTCGGCGGGGATGAAGCGCAGCGCCTCCCGCACGGTGGGGTCGATGTCCGCCAGGTCCTTCTCGTTGCCCTTGGGGATGATGACGGTCTTGATGCCGCTGCGCTTGGCGGCCATGGTCTTTTCCCGCAGGCCGCCGATGGGCAGCACCCTGCCCCGCAGCGTTACCTCGCCGGTCATGGCTACGTCGTGGCGGACGGCACGGCCAGTCAGGGCGGAGAGCATAGCGGTGGCGATGGCGATGCCGGCGGACGGGCCGTCCTTTGGCACAGCGCCCTCGGGAAAGTGGACGTGGACATCCCTGGTCTTATAGAAATCACGGGGGATGCCCAGCTCGGCGGCACGGCTGCGCAGGCAGGTATAGGCGGCCTTGCAGCTCTCCTGCATCACGTCGCCCAGATTGCCGGTGAGTTCCAGCTTGCCGGAGCCGTCCATGACGCCGGCCTCCACCTCCAGCAGCTCGCCGCCCACCTCCGTCCATGCAAGGCCGTTGACCACGCCGATCTGGTCATATTTGGCAAGTGCCTCATCGGCATAGGGGGGCGTTCCCAGCAGGTCTGTCAAGTCCTTTTGTGTAACGGTAATCACCTTTACATCCGTTTCCACCAGCCGCATGGCGCACTTGCGGCACAGCTTTCCCAGCTGGCGCTCCAGCGTGCGGACGCCGGACTCGCGGGTGTAGTCGGTGATGATGGCGCGGAGGGCATCGTCCCCCAGCTTCAGCTGGTTGGCGCGGAGGCCGTTCTCCTTGCGTTGGCGGGGCAGCAGATGGTCGCGGGCGATGTGGAGCTTCTCCTCGTCGGTGTAGCTGCCCAGCTCGATGACCTCCATACGGTCCAGCAGCGGACGTGGGATGGTGGAGGTGGTGTTGGCGGTGGTGATGAACATGACGCGGCTCAGATCCACGGGGACTTCGATGAAATGATCCCGGAAGGCGCTGTTTTGGGCGCTGTCCAGCACCTCCAGCAGCGCGGAGGCCGGGTCGCCCCGCATATCGCTGGCCAGCTTGTCGATCTCGTCCAGCACCAGCAGCGGGTTCATCGAGCCGGCGCGGGTCAGGGCCTCAATGATGCGGCCGGGCATCGCGCCGATGTACGTTTTGCGGTGGCCGCGGATGTCGGCCTCGTCACGGACGCCGCCCAAAGACAGACGGGCGCACTTGCGGTGCATGGCACGGGCCACGGACAGGGCCACGGAGGTCTTGCCCACGCCGGGAGGGCCGACAAGGCAGAGGATCTTGCCCTTGGCGTCCGGGTTCAGCTGGCGGACGGCGATAAACTCCAAAATGCGCTCCTTCACCTTGTCCAGTCCGTAGTGGTCCTTGTCCAAAATTTTACGGGCCTGAGCCACATCCGCCCGGTCGCGGGTGGTCTTGTTCCACGGCAGCTCCAGGCAGACATCCAGATAGTTGCGGATAACGGCGGACTCGGCGCTGGAGTAGGGCTGCTTGCCCAGCCGCTCCAGCTCGCGGACCAGCTTATTATGTACCTCCTCCGGCAGGCGGAGGGCGTCGATCTTAGCGGCGTAGGCCTCCAGCTCCTCGTCGCCGTCCTCGCCCAGCTCGTGCTGGAGGACCTTGACCTGCTCGCGGAGGATCATGTCGCGCTGGACCTGGGCCACACGGCGGCGTACCTTCTGCTCCATCTCCGACTCCAGGGACAGGACGTCCACCTCGTGGGTCAGGATGTCGTTGACAAGGCGCAGGCGCTTCTCCGGGTGCAGCTCCTCCAGCACGCGCTGGCGGTCCTGGTGGCGGAGGGTGATGTTCTGAGCGATGAGGTCGGCCAGCTCACCGGCGTCCCGGCAGTCCAGCACGGCGGCGGTAAAATCGTCGCTGAGGCCGCTGGCCAGCTGACGGTAATCGTCAAAGAGGACATAGGTGCGGCGCAGCAGCGCCTCGGTGCGGGCGGTGCTGCGGGCCGGCTGCTCCGGCAGCAGCTCCGCCTGTCCCTGCAGGAAGGGCTGGGTCTGCCACAGGCGCAGCAGACGGGCGCGGCTCTCACCCTCCACCACTACGCGGACGGTGGTGTCGGAGGTCTTGACGATCTGAAGGATGTGGCAGACCGTGCCGACGGCGTAGAGGTCGCGCTCGCCGGGCTCGGAGGTGGACAGCTCCTTTTGGGTGATGGCGAAGATGCGGCGGTCCGACTCCATGGCGTTGTCCAGCGCGTAGATGGAGATCTCGCGCTCCACATCGAAGGAAACCGTCTGGCCGGGAAAGGCGGTGACGCCCCGCAGGGCCAGGACGGGGAGATTTCTTGTTACAGTTTCAGGCATGGGTACTCCTTTCCCCTGCGGGTCTGCCGCAGGCGGCGGGTAGAAAAATGGGGAGAAGCGGCAGGCCGCCTCTCCCCTTTCTGCTGTGTCAGGAAGCCGGGGCGGTCTGTTTGTCCGTTCCGGTCTTGAGCTTTGCGCGTTGGTTGGTCTTGTTGGGGTCGCGCTCCACCAGCGGCTCTGCCCCATCGTTGACGCAGGCGGCGGTGATGGTGACGGAGGTGATGGTGGGGTCGGAGGGGATGTCGTACATCACCTTGGTCAGCAGGCCCTCCATGACGGCACGGAGGCCGCGGGCGCCGATGTTGCGCTGGATGGCCTTGTCGGCCACGGCTTCCAGCGCGCCCTTGTCAAACGCGAGGGCCACGCCGTCGTAGCTCAGCAGCTTCTGGTACTGCTTCACCAGTGCGTTCTTCGGCTCGGTGAGGATGCGCACCAGGTCGTCGCGGTCCAGGGCGTCCAAAGCGGTGAGAACCGGCATACGGCCCACCAGCTCGGGGATGATGCCGAATTTCAGCAGGTCGTGGGGCTGGACCAGCTTCAGCAGAGCACCGGTCTTGGCCTCGTTCTTGCCGTGGACCTCGTTCTCGAAGCCGATGCCCCGCTTGCCCACGCGGCTCTCGATGATCTTCTCCAGACCGTCGAACGCGCCGCCGCAGATGAACAGGATGTTGGTGGTGTCGATCTCGATAAACTCCTGGTGGGGGTGCTTGCGGCCGCCCTGGGGCGGGACGTTGGCCACCGTGCCCTCCAGGATCTTCAGCAGCGCCTGCTGCACGCCCTCGCCGGACACGTCGCGGGTGATGGAGGTATTCTCGCTCTTGCGGGCGATCTTGTCGATCTCGTCCACGTAGATGATGCCCCGCTCGGCCAGCTCCACGTCGAAGTCGGCGGCCTGGAGCAGGCGCAGGAGGATGTTCTCCACGTCGTCGCCTACGTAGCCGGCCTCGGTAAGGGTGGTGGCGTCGGCGATGGCGAAGGGGACCTTCAGTACCCGGGCCAACGTCTGGGCGAACAGCGTCTTGCCGCTTCCCGTAGGCCCGATCATGAGGATGTTGCTCTTTTGCAGCTCCACGTCCTCGCCGCCGCCGAAGAAGATACGCTTGTAGTGGTTATAGACGGAGACGGACAGGGCTACCTTGGCGTCCTCCTGCCCGATGACGTACTGGTCCAGTACGGCGCGGATCTCCCGGGGGGTGGGGAGCTGGTTGACGCTGTCGTAATCCGGGGCGTCGGCGGCGTAGCCATCGTCCAGGATGCTCATGCAGAGCTGGACGCACTGGTCGCAGATGCGGACGCCCGGGCCCTGGATCATGCGGTGGACCTGGCTCTCCGGCTTGCCGCAAAACGAGCAGCGGAGGACTTTCTTTTCTTCTGCCATGTGTTACCTCTTGTAGATGACCTTGTCCACAAGGCCGTATTCGCGGGCCTCCTCGGCGATCATCCAGTTGTCGCGCTCGGAGTCGGCCTTGACCTGCTCCGGTGTTTTGCCGGTGTTCTCGGCCAGGATCTTGTTGATGCGCTGCTTGATCTTGAGGAAGTGCTCCACGTCGATCTCCATGTCCGTCACCTTGCCCTGGGTACCGGCGGAGGGCTGATGGATCATGATCTCCGCGTTGGGCAGGGCGATGCGCTTGCCCTTGGCGCCGCAGGACAGCAGAAACGCGCCCATGCTGGCGGCCATACCGATGCAGATGGTGGACACGTCGCACTTGATGTACTGCATGGTGTCGTAGATGGCCATACCCGCGGTGACACTGCCGCCGGGGCTGTTGATATACATCTGGATGTCCTTGTCGGGGTCCTGCGCCTCCAGGTATAGCAGCTGGGCCACGACCAGGCTGGCGGTGGTATCGTTCACCTCTTCACCCAGGAATACGATGCGGTCATTGAGCAGGCGGGAGAAAATGTCATAGGAGCGCTCGCCGCGGTTGGTCTGCTCTACCACGTAAGGGACTAAACTCATAAGATTACCTCCTGTTGGCCTTCATTGAGAAGGAAAAAGATAGCTAAGTATACCCACCGGACCACTGTTTTCAAAAGACCATACCGCGGCGGGAAAATTATTCCCGCCGCAGCTGGCATTTGTCAGTATTCTCTCTCTTGGGGAAAATTACTCCGCGTCCTTCTTGGCAGCCTTTTTGGCGGCGGGCTTCCTGGCGGGCTTCTTCTCCTCGCAGTCAGCCGTTTCCTTCTTGGCGGCGGGCTTCTTGGCTGCCGTCTTCTTGGCGGGCTTCTTCTCCTCGGCAGCCTCGGCCTCTGCCTCCTCCTCGGCCAGGGCCTCGGCGGGGGCGACGGCCACGGCGCTGTCGGCCACCAGCTTGATGACCTTCTCGCGGATGACCTGCTCCTTTACCTCCTCGGGGCGCAGGTACTTCTTGACGGTATCCAGGTCCATGCCGTACTTGTCGGCGACCTTCTTCATCTCGGCCTTCACCTCGTCATCGGAGGCTTCCAGGCCCTCCGCCTTGACGATGGCGCTGATGGCCAGATCCATCTTCACCTGCTGCTCGGCAGGACCGTAGGCCTGAGACTTGAAGTCGGCCTCGGTGGTGTTGGTCATCTTCAGATACTGGTCGAAGGGGATGCCCTGGGCTGCCAGCTGCTGCTTGAAGCCCTCGGTCATCTGCTCGGCCTGCAGGTCCACCATCTCGTGGGGCACGTCGGCCTCCACGCCCTCGGCCACCTTGGCCATGAGCACATCCTCGAAGGCGCGCTGGGCGGCCTCGGTGCGCTCGGCGGTGAGCTTCTTCTTGATGTCGGCCTTCAGGTCCTTCAGGGTGTCGAACTCGGACACGTCCTTGGCGAACTCATCGTCCAGAGCAGGGACTTCCTTGACCTTGACCTCGTTGACCTTGACGTGGAACACCACGGGCTTGCCGGCCAGCTCGGGGGTATAGTCCTTGGGGAAGGTGATGTCGATGTCCTTCTCCTCGCCGGCCTTCATGCCGATGAGCTGATCCTCGAAGCCGGGAACAAAGCTGCCGGAGCCGATCTCCAGGTCGAAGTTCTCGCCCTTGCCGCCGTCGAAGGCCACGCCGTTGTCGAAGCCCTCGAAGTCGATGTCGGCGGTGTCGCCCTTCTTGACGGCGCGGTCCACGGACACGAGACGGCTGTTGCGGTCGGCCATCTCCTTCAGGCGGGCGTTGACGTCAGCGGCGGCCACCTTGACCTCAGCCTTGGGGGCTTCCAGGCCCTTGTACTGGCCCAGCTTCACCTCGGGGTACACGGCCACAGTGCACTTGAACACCACGCCGTCCTTGGTGCAGGACTCCAGCTCTACCTCGGGGTAACCCACCACGTCCAGCTCCTGCTCCTTCACAGCGGCCTCGTAGGCATCGGGCAGGATGATATTGACAGCTTCCTCGTAGAACACCTCAGCGCCGTACATCTTCTCGATGATCTTGCGGGGTGCTTTGCCCACACGGAAGCCGGGTACGTTGATCTTACCGCGCATCTTCAGATACGCTTTGTTGACGGCGGCCTCAAACTCCTCGGCGCTCGTCTCGATGGTCAGAGCGACGCGGCTCTTCTCCAGTTTCTCGCAGCTTTTCACAGTCATTTCTTATTTCCTCCGTTCCGTATGGGCGTGGTCAATATGCCGATACCCACACATCCTAAGTATAATAACAGAAAAGAATGGGAATTTCCACTGTTTTTTCTCTTATTCACAAATTTTTTTAGGGACGAAATCCAGCCAGTCCCCGGCCACCAGGCGAAAGTCCGTGCCGTAGTGGACGCCCTCCAGCGCGCGCTTCTGAGCCGCGCCGTGGAGATGGCCGTAATAGCAGGCCTTGACCCGGTAGCGCTGCAGCAGGCGCAGCAGCTCCGGGCACTCGTAGCCCTGGTACAGGGGCGGGTAGTGGAGGAAGCAGAGCTTCTCCCTGTCCCCTGCCGCCTGCAGGGACGTTTCCAGCCGACCGGCCTCGCGGGCCAGCATCTTTTCGTTGTGTGTGCCGGCGTTGTCCAGCTCGTAGAACCAGCCCCGCGTGCCGCAGAGGGCCAGGTCACCGTAAAACAGGCAGTTGTTATGGAGTATCTCCAGTGACGTCAGGCCGTTCTCGTCGAAGAACCGCTGCATCTTGGAGGCCGTCTCCCACCAGTAATCGTGATTGCCCTTGAGGAGTATCTTTTTGCCGGGGAGCTGGTGGATGAACTGAAAGTCCGCCAGGGACTGCTGGAGGCTCATGCCCCAGCTCAGATCGCCGCAGAGGACGGTGACGTCATTCTCCGTCAGAGGCTCGAAGCCGCGGCGGAGCTTTTCCACGTAGTTCTGCCATTTGTCGCCGAAGATGTCCATGGGCTTATTGGTGCCGAGAGACAGGTGCAGGTCGCCGAGGGCGTAGAGGGCCATAGGCGGGCCTCCTTTCTTTGATAAGTACAGGCTGCAGGCGCGTTACAGAAGTCGCCGCCAGTTGTTCCAGAGGATGTCGGTGAGCAGCGTAGCGCCATAGCCGCGCCGGACAAGGGCATCATAGAGGGTGGCCACGCTCTCCACGCCGGTCATACCGGCGGCCAAGTCCCGGCAGCCGTCCAAATCGCCGCCGATGGCCACGGTCTTTTCGCCGTTCAGGGACAGGAAATGCTCCACATGGGCCACCAGGTCGTCTATGGACGGGCCGCCCACGAAGGGTCGGTTCAGGTTGATCCCCACCACGCCGCCGGTATCCCGAAGGGCGCGGAACATATCATCGGTGAGGTTGCGGCGGTGGGGGCACAGGGCGCGGGAATTGGAGTGGGAGGCCACCACCGGGCGGCGGGCCTGCCGCATCACGTCCCAAAAGCCGGGGTCGGACAGATGGGACACGTCGGCATATATGTTCAGCTCCTCCATGCGGCGGAGGAAATCCCGGCCCTGCAGGCTCAGGCCGCGGTCCGCATCCTGGGCGCACGAGCCGGAGAGGGCGTTGGCGTTGTTCCAAACCGGGTTCAGGAGACGAACGCCCCATTCATGCTCCGTGTATAGGTTTTCCTCTTTACAGTCCAGCAAATCCGCGCCCTCGATGCTGAGCAGCGCGGCGGTTCTTCCGGCGGACACGGCATCGTCCACCTCCCCGCCGGTGCGGCAGAGGACAGCCATGTCGCCATTGGCGGCCAGCTGCTCCTGAAACCAGCGGTGCATGGCGCACAGGTGCGGCCAAACAGGGCCGGAAGGCAGGGTGGCAGCGTTGTCGAACAGAGCAAAGAACTGGGCGCGGCGGCCATAGCGGCCGCTGCGGAGCAGGTCCAAATGGCCGTTGTTTTCCCGCAGGCCGCCGCAGGCGGCAGGCTCGCCGTACATGCAGCGCCAAATGGTATCGCAATGGCCGTCGAAATAGGGTATTTCCGATAGATTGATCACAGATGGCATCCTTTCCGCACAAATTGTTATTGAAAAGCGTCCTCCAGATATTCTATGCAGGCCTCGGGGTCGCCGGGTACGGCGGCGTAGACCTCCGCCACGTCGAAGCGGGTGGGACAGTCCAGGTCGTGCGAGGACAGGTAGAACAGGGCCGTCTTGCGGAGACGGGCCTGTTTTCCGGCGGTGACGTACTCACGGGGCAGACCCATTTGGGTGTTGGTGCGGGTCTTGACCTCCACAAAGCAGAGGGTATCGCCGTCCCAGGCGATGAGGTCGATCTCGCCGAAGCGGCAGTGGTAGCTGTGGGCCACCAGGCGGTAGCTTCGGTCTCGCAGGTAGTCGGCCACCAGCGCTTCGCCCCATGTTCCCTCGGCCCGGCTCACGGCTGCTCCCTCCCCTGCCGACGCTTTTTCAGGAACGTCAGGCGGTGTTCGGGGCAGGGACCGTACTGGTCCAGCATGGCACGGTGCAGGGCCGTGCCGTAGCCCTTGTGCTGGGCAAAGCGGTACTGGGGGTATTCCTTATCCAGCACATCGGTGACGTAGCGGTCACGGCTGACCTTGGCCAGCACGGAGGCCGCCGCGATGGAGGCGGACAGGCTGTCGCCGCTGATGATGCAGCGGTGGGGCGTAAGGATGGCCGCGCAGCGGCCGCGGTCGCGGTTGCCGTCGATAAGGGCCAGGTCGGGCTTGAGTGACAGGCCGTCGATGGCCAGCTGCATGGCCTTCATGCGGGCGGAGAGGATGTCGGTGTCGTCGATCTCACGGGCGGAGACAGAGGCCACGGACCAGGCCAGGGCCTGCTCCTGAATGAGGGGAAACAGGGCCTCGCGCTTCTTCTCCGTCAGCTTTTTGGAGTCGTTGAGACCGGGGAGATCGCAGTTCTCGGGCAGGATGACGGCGGCGGCGTAGACAGGGCCCATCAGCGGGCCTGCGCCGGCCTCGTCCACGCCGCAGATCAGGGAAAAGCCGGCGGCGCGGGCTTCGGCTTCGTAGGTCCACAGGTCGGTCATAGGGCGTCCTCCACCGTCTCAAGGGTGAAGCGGCCCAGCTTGCCGCCGCGGAACTCGTCCAGCAGGATGCGGGCCATGCGCTCGGTGTCCACCTGGGCGCCCCGCATGAGGAAGCCGCGCTTGCGGCCCGCCTTTTCCAGCAGGTCATAGCCGCTGTCGCCGTCCTCCACGGTGATCTTGTAGCGCTCGGTGAGGACGTCGGCGTAGTGGGCGGGCAGGTAGTCCATCAGATAGCAGGCCAGCTCCTCGATGTCCAGGACATCGTCCTTCACCGCACCTGTAAAGGCAAGACGCTTGCCGACTTCCGGATCGTCGAACTTGGGCCAGAGGATGCCGGGGGTGTCCAGCAGCTCCAGGGTGGCGTCCACGGGCACCCACTGCTTGGAGCGGGTAACGCCGGGGCGATCCTCGGCCTTGGCGGTCTTGCGCTTGGCCACCTTGTTGATGAAGGTGGACTTGCCCACGTTGGGGATGCCCAGCACCATGACGCGGACCACGCGGCCCACCTGCCCCTTGGCGGCGTAGGTCTCCAGCTTCTCCTTCAGCAGCTCACGGACGGCGGCGGCGAATTTCTCCGTGCCCACGCCGCCCTTGGCGTTGGCCTCCAGCACAGCCCAGCCCTTGGCGCGGAAATACTGCGACCAGCGTCGGGTCTGGGCGGGGTCTGCCTGGTCGGCACGGTTGAGGACGATGAGACGGGGCTTACCCGCCGTCAGGTCGTCCACGTCCGGGTTGCGGGAGGACAGGGGGATGCGGGCGTCCAGTATCTCGCAGACGGCGTCCATGTGGGGAAGTTCGGACGCGATCATGCGCTTTGTTTTTGTCATGTGGCCGGGAAACCAGCTGAGATTTTCGATTTGCATAGTGTCCACCTCGCTTTTGGGTTATTGTAACATATCGGGCGGAAAAAGAAAAGCATCCACGGACGTGGATGCTCTTTCTTTTTGATCGATGCTTACAGCTTCTCGCGGATCTTGGCAGCCTTACCAACGCGGTCACGCAGGTAGTACAGCTTGGCGCGGCGGACATAGCCGTGGCGCACGGTCTCGATCTTCTCAATGGAGGGAGAGTGGACGGGGAACACCTTCTCTACGCCGACACCATAGGACAGGCGGCGGACGGTGATGGTTTCCTCGATACCGCCGTGCTTCTTGGCGATAACAGTACCCTCGAAGACCTGGATACGCTCACGAGCGCCTTCCTTGACCTTCACGTGCACGCGGACGGTGTCGCCCACCAGCACCTGGGGTACTTCCTTAAGCTGCTTCTCGTTCAATGCTTTGATGAGATCCATGGATATTTTCCTCCTATAATATAGGTGTTCATGCCGCCATATATGCGGTGTTCGCGCCTTTCGGAACACCGACGGCAGAGGACCGCCCTTTTCACGCCATGATAGAATATCATAGAAAAGCAGGAAATGCAAGGGGAAATTTGATATTTTTCAGCGATTTTGGGCCGTTCAGCGGAAACTGCGGCCGTCGGCATCCAAAATGGCGCGGCGGCGGATGCGGGTGAAGTCCGGGGTCAGGTCGGGGAGGTAACGGGCGACGGCCTTCTCCAGCAGCTGGGGGTTCAGGCCGGGATTCTGGGCCTGCACCGTCACCGTGCCGGTGACGATCCCCTCCCCCTCTGTAAAGGAAACCTCCCTTATCATGGGTGCGATGTCTACATCTGCAAGGTCTTTCCGCTTGGTGCGCTTTTGGATGACCAGCTCCGGGCGGCGCAGCAGCTCCGTGATGCGGGCGGCGGTGTTCTCCGGCACGCCGTTGTCGTACTCAAAGGTCACGTCCGCTCGAAGCCAGGCCAGGTCGCGGATGGGGCGGGCGGCGGGATAGCAGTCCAGCACCCGCAGTCCGGCGGGCATTCCGGTGTTCAGCTTGTCCGCGATGCCGCGGCCGTCGGTGTCCTGGGTGACCTCAAAATCCAGCAGCTCACAGTCGCTGGACTGGCCCACCGGCAATGGCAGAACAATGGAGATGATGGGATGGGGGTGATAGCCCTGGGAATGCTTGATGTCCAGCTCCGTGCGGGGAAAGGCGCGCTGGAACGTGCGGAGGAGATCCAAATGGGAAATATAGGACGCCTGGGCCTCCTTGATGAACAGCAGACGCAGCTTAGACATCGCATTTCCCTCCTACCAGTATATTTGCGCCGCAGCCGTTGCAGTGGGTGCGGCAGTCCGGCGTGGTGACGGACGCATAGGCCTGATGGCGCTCCCGCTTCAGGTATGCGTCGGTGACGCCGGAGGAGATCATGCTCCAGGGCAGCAGCTCGTCCTCGCTGCGGACGCGGTTGGCATAGAAATGGGGGTCAAGGCCGCACTCGTCAAAGGCCTCCAGCCAGCGGTCCAGGGAGAAATACTCCTCCCAGGCGTCCAAGTGCGCGCCCTTGCGCCACGCTGTCTCCAGCACACGGCCCAGGCGGCGGTCGCCCCGGGCCAGGACGGCCTCCAGGAAGCTGGTGTCGGAGTCGTGCCAGTTATAGGTGACGGTCTTGGTGGTGATGGCCTCCCGCAGAAGCTGGACACGGCGCTCGTACTCCTCCTTGGAGATCTGCGCCTCCCACTGGAAGGCGGTGTGGGGTTTCGGTACGAACCAGCTGGTGGACACGGTAATGCGGACGCCCCGCTGCTTGTTCTGAGCGCTCTCACGCCAGGCGTGCATGACACGGGCGGCCACATCGGCGATGCCCAGTACGTCCTCGTCCGTCTCCGTGGGCAGGCCCAGCATGAAGTAGAGCTTCACTGCGCTGTAGCCTCCGGCAAAGGCGGTACGGCAGCTCTGGAGCAGCGCGTCCAGGGTGACGTTCTTGTTGATGACATCCCGGAGGCGCTGGGTGCCGGCCTCCGGCGCGAAGGTCAGGCCGGTCTTGCGGCCCTTGGCAAGGCGCTGCATCAGCTCCATGGAGAAGTTGTCCGCCCGAAGGCTGGGCAGGGACAGGCTGATGTGGCGCTGATCGCAGAAGCCCTCCAGCTCGTCACACAGCTCCGTCAGCGGCGGGTAGTCGCTGGTGGACAGGCTGGACAGGGTGACCTCCTGATAGCCGGTGTCGTCACAGGAGCGGACGCAGTAATCGGCGCACAGGTCGCGGCTTCGGCTGCGCACCGGGCGGTAGACGTAGCCGGCCTGACAGAAGCGGCAGCCGCGGATACAGCCGCGGAACAGCTCCAGTGTCACGCGATCCTGCACGATCTCCGTGCTGGGAACGATGGTCCTGACGGGGAAATAGGACTTGTCCATGTCGTGGACGATGCGCTTGGTGACCTTGGCCGGTGCGCCGTCCTTGGGGGTGATGGCGGCCACGGTGCCGTCATCGTGGTACGTCACGTCGTAGAGACTGGGGACATAGATGCCGTCCAGCTGAGCGGCGGCCCGGAGGAGCTGCTGCTTGCTCCACCCCTCCCGTCGGGCGGTGCGGTACAGCTCCACCAGCTCCACGGTCAGATCCTCGCCCTCGCCCAGACTGACAAGGTCGATAAAGTCGGCGATGGGCTCGGCGTTATACATGGCCGTGCCGCCGGCAATGACCAGGGGGGTCAGTCCGGTACGCTCCGAGGCGTGGAGCGGGATATGGGCCAGGTCCAGCATATTCAGAATGGCGGTGAAGGCCATCTCGTAGCCCACGGAGAAGGCCACGATGTCGAAGTCGGTGATGGGGTCGCCGGATTCCAGCGCGAACAGGGGCATATCCGCCTTGCGCAGCTCCTCCTCCATGTCGCCCCAGGGGGCAAACACGCGCTCGCACCACACGCCGTCCATCTCGTTCATGACGCCGTAGAGGATGCGCATACCCAGATTGGACATACCGATCTCGTAGGTATCAGGGAAACAGAAGGCGATGCGGGTGTCGATCTCGGTCTTGTCCTTCAGAACGGCGTTATATTCGCCGCCCACGTAGCGGGCGGGCTTCTGCACCCGGGGCAGGATGCGTTCCAGTCGTTTGTCCATGTGTTTTTCCTCAATCATCTGTCGTAATGCTTAACAATTTATTTTAGCCGGTTTTGCGCCGTTTGGCAAGACCCCTTTTGCAGCCAGCCACAGCGCGCCGGGCAGCAGGAACAGTCCTCCGCCGGTGCTGGCCGTCAGATACAGGCACAGGGACAGCAGTGCCAAACCGGTGACAGCGCCCACCAGGGTGGCCACGCGGTCGGCGGCGTAGGGCTCGGTGAAAAGAGCCGTCAGCAGCCACAGGATACGGCCTCCGTCCATAGGCCGCACCGGCAGCAGGTTCAGCGCGCCCAGCAGCAAGTTCGCGCCGGCGAACACGGCCAAAGCGTCCACAGACAGCAGGGACAGCAGTATCCACAGCAGCAGGTTGCACACCGGCCCGGCGGCCACGGCCAGCAGCTCGCCGCCGTAGGACAGGCGGGCGAGGCTGGGGACGTACATCGACGCGCCGGAGGCGGACAGGATCAGCGTCCGGGGCGGCGCGTGGAGGGCACGGAGCGTCAGCCAATGGGCCAGCTCATGGCAGGCGGCGGCGGTGAACAGCGATGCGGGCAGCAGCCAGGAGCGGGACAGCAGCAGGAACGCCGCCGCCAGCAGCAGTCCGGAGGGCTTGACCCGCAGGGCGTCAGGCCGCCACATAATAAATGGGGTTCAGGAACACCGTGTCACGGTGCAGCTCAAAGTGCAGGTGTGTGCCGGTGACCCGGCCTGTGCTGCCCATCTCGGCAATGGGATCACCCAGGGCCACCTTCTGGCCGGAGGAGGCGGTGATCTTGCTGCAATGGGCGTAGAGCGTCTCATAGCCATTGGGATGAGTAACGGTGACGTAGCGGCCCAGGTCGCTGCTGTCCGCCACGGCAGTGACCGTCCCGGCGGCAAAGGCGGAGATCACCGTCCCCTCCTCCCCCGCGATGTCCAGACCGTAATGGAAACGGCCGTCTCTCTCCAATGGATCGCTGCGGCAGCCGAAGAGCGATGTGATCGTGCCGGTGACGGGGGGTGTGTAGTCGAAGCCCAGCACCTGCTGGAGCATATCCACATCGGCGGGCAGGGCGTCGGTGCGGGACACAGCGGCGGTGGGCATCGACTGCACCCGGGACGGGCCAAACACGGCGGTGTAGGCGTCGTTCAGGGCATCGGACAGCGCGCCGTCCCTGGAGAAGGCGTGGCCTGCGGCGGAGAACACCTCCACGAAATCGGTATCCGCGCCCAGCAGGTCCAGCAGCGCGGCACGGTAACGGTCCAGCGTGGCAGGGGCGAGAAATTTCACGGCGATGACCGCCAGCAGCAGCGCGGCGGACACCATCAGCTGCCACAGGCGGCGCTTGCTCTGCGGCGAGGCGGCGGGCGGCGCTTTGGGCCGTGCTTTTGCAGCGGGACAAGGCGGGGACGACGTGGGGCGGCTGGGTCGGCGGGGCGGGTTTCGGCGGGCCACGCGGCGGCCTGCATACGCGGTTCGCTGGGGCATGACGGGACACCTCCTTTTGGCACAGGATATGCGGCGGCGGGACGGGTTAGACGGCGGGAGAGAAATTTGTATGTCAAGGAAATTTTCCTTGACAGCGGCGGCGTTAGGCCATATAATGGAACGGCTGACGGGGTGTAGCGCAGTTGGTAGCGCGCTTGGTTCGGGACCAAGAGGCCGGGGGTTCAAGTCCCCCCACTCCGACCATAGTGAGAAAATCACTCCCTTGGAGTGGTTTTCTTGCTACATAAGAAGTAACGGACAAATAGCGGTTTTTACATATCCAAGGTGGTTTTATGCGCACAGAGAAAAAACAAAGCGGATTTACTTTGATGGAGATGCTGATCGTGGTGGCGGTGATCGCCGTGTTGGCGGCGGTGGCCATCCCTGTCATCAGCAAAAACGTACACAAAAGCCAGGAGATGGCGGACGTGGCCAATGTGCGGGCGTATTTTGCCTATTTGCAGGCGGATTACATGAGTACGGGAAAGTATCTGCCAGGGATCGGTGATTCGCCGGATGGGTTTGGCTCAGATGAGATCAAGTATCCTGACGGCACAACCGTGAAGTTAAAGGTGGGCATAGTTTCCGTAATTCGCCCGGAGGATGCGGTTCAGGACACAACGTCGGGCTATCAGGTTCACTATATGTGCAAGACGCATTACCATGACTGTTCCTATACTTTCGGTGCGTAGCGCCGCGACACAAAAGCCACCCGGAAGGGTGGCTTTTTGTATACCAAAAAGCGGAAGGAGTACCCGGGATGGGGTGCTCCTTCCGCTTTGGCTTTTATTTTTTCTGCTGCCATTCCTTCACGTCCTTCAGCTCATCGAAGAGACGGACGTAGCTGCGGTGGCGGCTGACGGGGATCAGGCCGTCCTTCACGGCCTGCAGCACGCGGCAGCCCTTTTCCTTGGTATGGGTGCAGCCGGTGAAGCGGCAATCATCCACATAGGGTGCGAACTCGGGAAACGTCTCCGGCAGGTGCTGCTTCAGCGCCAGGTCCATCTCCGCCGTGTCGAAGGAGGAGAAGCCGGGAGTGTCGATGATATAGGTGTCCTCCCCCAGGGAGAACAGCTCCACATGGCGGGTGGTATGGCGGCCGCGGCCCAGGGCCTTGCTGACCTCCCCCACCGGCAGGTCCAGGGACGGCAGCAGCGCGTTCAGCACGCTGGACTTTCCCACGCCGGAGTTGCCGGTGAAGGCGCTGAGCTTGCCGCGTATGGCATCACGCAGCGCGTCCAGCCCCTGGCCGGTGACGGCGCTGACACGGAGAACGGGGATGGCGGAGCGGCTGTAAATGTCGTACAGCGCGTCGGCGCTGTCCAGGTCGCACTTGTTCAGGCACAGCAGCACCTGACAGCCCTTCAGGGCGGCGATGGAGGCGATGCGGTCGATGAGGTACGGCTCTGTCACCGGTATGGCCGCCGAGGCCAGGATCACCAGCTGGTCGATGTTGGCGGCGGCGGGGCGGGCAAACTGGTTGCGGCGCTCCTCCACCGCCTCCACAAAGCCCTCGCCGCTGCCCAGCTCCCGGACCTGCACCCAGTCGCCCACCAAGGGGCTGAGGCCCTCGCGGCGGAATTTGCCCCGGGCGCGGCATTGGAGCGTCCCGCCGCCGGTATTCACATAGTAGAAGCCGCTGAGGGCTTTTTCAATGCGCCCCCGGCTCAAAAGCGTATCTCCTGGGCGGGGGAAACGATAGTGGTATCTGTCTCCACATTGGTGAAGTAAGCACAGACGGTAGCGCCCGTGCCGGCCACACCGGAGAAGGTATAGCTGATCGTCCCCATGGTAGCGCTGAGATACTGGCTGTCCACCACGGCGCCGTCCTGCTCGAACTCCACCTTGACCATGCCCTCCCAGCCGGTTGGCATGGTGAACTCCACCACCTTGGTGTGCAGGGCCGTGGACTCGTTTTCACTGCCGCTGACAGTGAAGCTGATCCGCGTACCGCCGTCCACCACCGTTTTCGGCTCAATGTCCTGCTGGACCACCGTGCCGGCAGGCTCGAAGTTGTACGGGTCGTAGGTGATCTCGCCGATGGTCAGGCCCAGGTCCTGGGCGTCGTGGATGGCGTTGGAGATATTCATGCCTTTGAAGGTGGGAACGGTCACTGTCTCCGGGCCGGTGCTGATGTGGAGAATGACGGTCTGCCCCCTTGTCAGGGGCTGATCCGCCGCCGGCTCGGTGGATACCACCACGTCGGTGGGATATTTGTCAGACGTCTCATACACCGGCTGGAACGCAAGCTCCAGCCCCATGTCGCCCAGCAGCACCCGGGCCTGGCGGTACTCCATGCCCACCACGTTCTTCATATATTCCTTTTCCGGCGCTTCCGCCACATAGACCTGAATGACCAGGTTGCTCTTGCGGGTCTTGCCGGCGGTGGGGTCCTGCTCCACGATCTGACCCGGCTCATACTGGTCTGTCACCCGGGTGCCCACCACCTCGATGTAGAAGATGTCCTTCACCTCATCCATGAGTTGGGCTTCCTCCACGGTCTTGCCCCGCACATCGGGGACAGGGTAGCTCTTGTTGCTGCCGGCAGGGCCAAAATCGCCCAAAATCAGCTTGAACAGCAGCAGCACCAGCACCAGCGCCGCCGCGAAGATACCCACGATGATGGCCAGCGACTTCTTATCACGCCGGGGCGGCTCGTCGTCCCGGTAGTCGTCGCGCCGTGCCTCAGCAGAGCGCTTTTTCACGGCGGAGGCCACTTGAGAAGTGGGCAGCGGCATGGTGGGCTCGCTCTCGGAGGAGGGCGTGTCCAGCTCGCGGCGGATATAGTCCATATCCACCGACGGGTCCTTGCGGAACTTCTCCAGGTCCGCCAGCATGGCATCGGCGGTAGGATAGCGCTTGTTGGGGTCGCTGTTCATGGCCTTCATGCAGATCAGCTCCAGCGGCTCGGGGATGCTGGGGTCGATGTCACGGGGGGCGAGGGGCACGGAGCTGAGATGCTGGATGGCCACGGATACGGCGCTCTCTCCCTCGAAGGGCAGGCGGCCCGTGAGCATCTCGTACAGCACCACGCCGGCGGAATAGATGTCGGATCGGGCGTCGATACGGTCGCCCCGGGCCTGCTCTGGGGAGATATAGTGGACAGAGCCAAGAGCCTCCTGGGTCAGCGTCTGTCCGGCGTTGGCAAGACAGGCGATGCCGAAATCGGCCACCTTCACGCTGCCGTCACGCAGGACCATGATGTTCTGGGGCTTGATGTCACGGTGGATGATGCCCCGGCTGTGGGCATGGCTCAGGCCGCGCATGATCTGGGTGATGAAGTGGAGTGACTCGCGCCAGTCCATGCGGCCGCGGCGCTCCATATACTGCTTGAGGGTGATGCCGTCAATGAGCTCCATGACGATATACTCCGTGTCCGGGTTGGTGGACACATCGTATACCGAGACGATGTTGGCGTGGCTCAGCTGGGCCACGGCCTGGGACTCGTCGTGGAAGCGGCGGCGGAAGTCGGCGTTCTCCGCCAGGTCGCTCTTGAGTATCTTGATGGCGACCAAACGGTTCAGCCGGTGACAGCGCGCCTTGTAGACGTTAGCCATGCCGCCCGATCCGATCAGCTCCAGTATTTCATAGCGGTCGTCCAGCATTTTTCCGATATACTGATCCATGGTCGTCAACTCCTTTCTTCGTCATTCAGCAGCAGCACGGCGGTGATATTATCCGGCGCGCCCCGCTGGAGGGATATTTGCAGCAGATGCTCCAGGCAGCCGTTCACATCGCCGTCGTACAGCACTTCAAACAGCATCTCCTGGTCGGACACGGTGTTCACCAGTCCGTCGGTGCAGAGGAGTATGTGCTCCCCGCTGCGCCAGGGCAGCGTAAACGTGTCGGCCTTGGCGTCGATGTCCGGGCCCAGCGCCCGGGTGATCAGGTTGCGGTTGGGATGGCGGCGGGCCTCCTGAGGCGTGATGTCACCCTTGGCCACCATGCTCTCCACCACCGAGTGGTCGCGGGAGATCTGGCGGATGCCCTCCGGGGTGATATGGTAGGCGCGGCTGTCGCCAATATTGGCGATGAGCGCCATGTCGGGGCGGGCCAGCGCGCAGACCAGCGTCGTGCCCATGTGGCGGTAATCCGCATTGCGCCCCGCCTCACGGCGGATGGCGTCGTTGGCGGCGGCGATGGCCGCCAGCATCACGTGACAGAGCTGGTCGGCGGTCATATCCGCCCGCAGGTCATTTTGTATCTCACGCTGGAAACAGGCCACGGCGATGGCGCTGGCCACCCGGCCGCCGTGGGTGCCGCCCATACCGTCGCAGACCACGGCGGCGGTGCAGCCGCCGGCCTCGAAGGCGGCGTAGGCGTCCTGATTCTCGCTGCGGACAAGGCCCGTGTTGGTGATACCCCATAGCTTCACGCTGGTTCACATCCTTTTCGTGATAAATTGTCCAGCAAGGAAAGAGGCTTTACAGCTGCCCCGTTTCCTGCATTTGTTTTCTTCGTAGCTGGCCGCAGGAGGCGTCGATGTCGCCGCCCAGGCTTCTGCGGACGGTAGCTGTCACGCCCAGACTCTCCAGCTTCTGCTGGAAGGCCGCGATGCGGCGGCTGGGCTTGTAGGGACTCTCCACCACGTCGTTCAGGGGGATCATATTGACGTGGCCGGGCATACCCCGGAGCTTTTTGGCGATCAGCTCCGCCTGCCAATCGTGGTCGTTGACGCCGTCGATCATGGCGTACTCGAAGCTGATGCGGCGGCCTGTCTTTTTGAAGTAGCGATGGCAGGCATCAAACAGCTCCTCCACATCATACGCGCGGTTCACCGGCATGATACGGCTGCGGGTCTCGCTGTCCGGCGCGTGGAGGGAGACGGACAGGGTGAGCTGGAGCTGCTTCTCCGCCAAAGCGTCGATGCCGGGCACAACGCCGCAGGTGGACAGGCTGATGTGGCGCATACCGATGTGCAGGCCGTTGGGACTGTTGACCAGCTCCAGAAATCGCAGCACGTTATCCATGTTGTCCAGCGGCTCGCCGATGCCCATGAGTACGATGTTGGAGATGGGCACGCCGCTGTCCAGCTGGGTGAACAGCACCTGGTCCAGCAGCTCCGAGGGCCGCAGGTCGCGGACCTTGCCGGCGATGGTACTGGCGCAGAAGGCGCAGCCCATGCGGCAGCCCACCTGGGACGAGATGCAGACGGTGTTGCCGTGGTGGTAGCGCATGAGGACGCTCTCGATGCAGTTGCCGTCGGCCAGTTCCCAGAGGTATTTGATGGTGCCGTCCAGCCGGGAGACCTGCTTCCGGGCCACGGTGGGCGCGGTGATGAAGCACTGCTCCGCCAGCTGGGTACGCAGGGACTTGGAGAGGTCTGTCATCCCGTCGAAGGACGTGATGCCCCGGTGCAGCCAGGTGAATACCTGCCGGGCGCGGAAGGCGGGCTGGCCCAGGGCATTAAAATAAGCGGTCAGTTCCGCTTCCGTCATGGATTTGATGTCGGTCATAGTTATTCCTCGCTGCGGCGGCGCATACGGCAGATAAAGAAGCCGTCCGTTCCGGTACGGTGGGGATAGAGGGTCACAGCGCCGTCACAGCCGCCGATGCCGGGCAGCGTGAAGGGCGTTTTTTCAAACTCGGGGTGGGAGGCCAGGAAGGCCGACACCTGATCCTCATTCTCCTCCGGCAGGATGGTGCAGGTGGCGTACACCAGTACGCCGCCGGGGCGGACATAGCGGCAGACGTTGTCTAAAATGGCCTTTTGGATGGGCGGCAGCTGCGCCAGCTCCGCCGGCTTCTTGTAGCGGATGTCCGGCTTCTTGCGGATGATGCCCAGGCCTGAGCAGGGTACGTCCGCCACCACCAGGTCGGCCTGGTCAAGCCAGGCGGCGTGCTCCTCCCTGCCGTCCGCCAGGGCGGTGCGGATGGAGCGGAGGCCCAGACGCTGCGCGCCGTTTTCGATAAGTTTCAGCTTGTGGGGATGGATGTCGCAGGACAGGATGTCGCCGCCGTCGGCCATGTCCATGGCCAGGGCGAAGGATTTGCCGCCGGGGGCGGCGCAGACGTCCAGCACCCGGGCGTGCTCGTCCGGGGCGGCGGCCAGGGACACCAACCGGGCCGCCGCGTCCTGCACGGTGCAGCGTCCCTCGGTGAAGGCGGGCAGCTTCTCCAGATCGCCTGTGCCGGTGACGGTGAAGCAGCCCTCCAGCCACGGGTGGGACGTTACCTCCACGCCCGCCGCTTCCAGCTCCTGCCGCAGTGCGGCGGGGGTGGTTTTTAGGGGGTTGGTCTGTATGGTGGTGGGCACGGGCTGGTTGTGCAGCGCCAAAAGCTGCTCCGCTTCCTCACGGCCCAGCAGCTTTATAAGCCGCTCCACCAGCCAGCGGGGGTGGCTGTATTGCAATGCCAGCCGATCCGCGTCATCCTTGCCGCGCAATGATGGTAAAGCATTTTTGCTTGCCACACATTTCCGCAGCACGGCGTTGGCCATACCGGCGGCGCGGGGTCTGCCCCAGCGCTTGACCTGCTCCACGGCCTCGTTCACCGCGGCACGGTCCGGGATCTTGTCCATGAACAAGATCTGGTAGACGCCCAGCCGCAGGATATAGGCCACCACAGGCTCTAAGTGGCTGGCCCGCTGGCTGCACCAGTGGTCGATATAGTAGTCCAGCAAGGCGCGGTTCTGCACCACGCCATAGACGAGGCGGCTGCACAGCGCCGCGTCCCGGCTGTCCAGTCCGGCCCGCTGCACGGTACGCTTCAGGCTGCCGTCGGACCAGCCGCCCCGGCTGGTCTGCAGCAGCGTTTCCAGCGCCGCGTCCCGGGCATTTCTTACGTTGGTCATGCGTCCACCTGCACGGGGTGGCCGCAGAGGTAATTCGCCGCGGTCATACGCTTGCCGCCCTCAGCCTGCAGCTCAAGGATACGCAGCGTCTTGCCGTCGCCGCAGGCGATGTCGATGCCATTCTTCCCCGCCGCAAGGATCTTCCCCGGCGCGGCGGCGGTGTCGCCGCCTACGGCGGTGCGATAGACCTTCACCATCTTGCCGTCCAGCGTCATGACGGCGCAGGGCCAGGGGATCAGGCCGCGGACCTGGTCGTGGAGCTGCCGGGCGGGCTTGGTGAAATCCAGCGGCGACAGGCTGCGGTCCAGCATGGGCGCATAGGTGAAGGCGCTGTGGTCCTGGGGCGTCCGGGTGGCCGTGCCGTCTTGCAGGCGGCACACCGCCTCGCTGAGGGCTTCCGCGCCCAGCTCCGCCAGACGGTTGGTCAGCTCCAGCGCGTCCTCGTCCGGGTCGATGGCCGTTTCGCGGCAGAGGATGATGTCCCCCGCGTCCAGCTCCTTGGCCATATACATGATGGTCACGCCGGTGGCCGTCTCACCGTTGAGGATGGCCCAGTTGATGGGCGCCGCGCCCCGATACTTGGGCAGCACCGAGGAATGGACGTTGATAGAGCCGTAGGGCGGCGCATGCAGAATATCCTCCGGCAGGATCTTGCCGTAGGCCGCCACCACGATCAGCTCCGGGGCGAGGAACTGGACGATGGACAGCGCCTCTCCGTCCCGCATTTTCAGCGGCTGGTACACCGGGATATTCTGTGTAATGGCATATTCCTTTACAGGGGAGAATGCCATCTTGTGGCCGCGGTTCCTGGGCTTGTCCGGCTGGGTGAACACACCGCAGACATCATGCCCGTCCTCCACCAGCCGCCGCAGCGATGCCACGGCGAAATCCGGCGTTCCCATAAACAAAATACGCATCAGGTATCCTCTTCTTCCGTCTCTTCGACCTCGTACTCGTCGGCGTGGTCGTCCAGCCACTTCTGCAGCTCCTCGCCCTCCAGCAGGTGGTCGGTGTGCTCCACGAACAGGTGGCCGTCCAGGTGCTCGATCTCGTGGCAGAAGCAGCGGGCGGTCAGGCCCTCGTCCTCCGCCTCAAACCAGTTGCCGTCCCGGTCCTGGGCACGGACACGGACGATATAGGGCCGCGTCACCTCGCCGTATTTTCCGGGGACGCTGAGGCAACCCTCCAGGCCGGTCTGCTCGCCCTCGGTGTAGATGATCTCCGGGTTGATCAGCTCGATGAGCTGGTCATCCTCGTCCAACACCACGCACACCCGGCGCAGCACACCCACCTGGGGCGCGGCCAGGCCCACGCCGCCGGACTCCTCCAGCGTGTCCGCCATGTCGTCCAGCAGCGTGCGGAGACGGCTGTTGAAGTCGGTCACAGGGCGGCAGACCTTGGTCAGGCACTCCTCGCCCTGCAATGCTATCTTTCGTAATGCCATATCGCTTACCTCTATTCCGAATTCAAAATTAACTCAATCCATGAGATCGCAGTCCACGCGGATATGCAGCCGCCGGTTCTCCGCCCGCTGGGCAAAGGCCCGCATGAAGGAGGACAACAGGCCGCGGACCTGGGCGTTGTTCTCGCCCAGCAGCAGCAGACGGTAGCGGTAGCTGCCGTTGACGCGCACCACCGGCGCGGGCGCAGGACCGATCAGCTCCAGCCCCATGTCGTCATAGGGCGGCTTCTTCACCGCCGCGTCCAGGCCGCTTCGCAGCAGTCCCACGGCGCGGCGGACATCGTTCTCCTCCCCGCCGCTGACCGTGATGATGAACTGGTCGGCAAAGGGCGGGTCGCGCCGCAGACGGCGCAGCTGTATTTCGCTGCGGTAAAAGCGCTCATAGTCCTGGGCTGCCGCGGCCTGGATCACGTCGTTCTCCGGCGTGTAGGTCTGGATCACCGCACGGCCCTTCTTCGCGCCCCGTCCGGCGCGGCCCACCACCTGGGTCAGCAGGTTGAAGGTGCGCTCGGCGGCGCGGTAGTGGTCCACATACAGCGACAGGTCGGCACTGAGTACGCCCACCAGTGTCACATTCTCAAAGTCCAGTCCCTTGGCCACCATCTGCGTGCCCAGCAGAATGGGCACGCGCCGCTCCTCGAACTGCCGGAGCAGCGCCTCGTGGCCCGCGGACACGGTGTCTGCGTCCATGCGCAGCACCTCTGTATCGGGGAACAGCTCGTGCAGTTCCTCCTCCACCCGCTGCGTGCCGAAGCCGATATGCTTCAGCGCGCCGCCGCAGTCGGGACAGCGCTCCGGTGCGGGCTGGGAAAAGCCGCAGTAGTGGCACATGAGCCGGTCGTTGGCGCTGTGGTACGTCAGGTACACACTGCAGCAGGGACATTCCGGCACATAGCTGCACTGGGGGCACAGCAGTTGGCGGCTGCTGCCCCGGCGGTTCAGGAACAGGATGCTCTGCTCCCCCGCCGCCATGTTTTTTTGCAGCTCGTCGTACAGCGGCTGGCTGATGACGGTGCTGCGGCCCTGCCGCAGCTCATGGCGCAGGTCCGCCACGATGACCCGGGGCAGCGCCTGCCGGTTAAACCGCTGCCGCAGCTCCAGCAGGCCATAGTCGCCGCGCTCCGCGTGCCAGGCCGTCTCCACCGTGGGGGTGGCGGAGCCCAGCAGCAGCCGCGCGCCCTCCTGGGCGCAGCGGTACTTGGCCACGTCCCGGGCATGGTAGCAGGGTGCGTTCTCGGACTCGTAGGAGCCCTCCTGTTCCTCATCCATGACGATGAGACCCAGCTCCGCCAGCGGTGCGAACACCGCCGAGCGCGTGCCCAGCACGATACGGGCCTCGCCCCGGCGGATGCGCTTGTATTGATCGTACCGCTCCGTCATGCGCAGACCGCTGTGCAGCAGCGCCACCCGGTCACCGAAGTAGGCGGTAAAGCGGGCCATCATCTGGGGCGTCAGGGCGATCTCCGGGACGAGGATCATTACGGACTTGCCCCGTTCCAGCAGCAGCTGAGCCAGCCGGATATACACCATGGTCTTGCCGCTGCCGGTAACGCCCAGCAGCAGCGTGACGCCGGCCTCACCCCGGTCTATCTGCGCCAGCAGCGCGTCGCAGACACGCTGCTGCTCGTCGTTAAGCGTAATGTCTGTCGCCTTTACAGCGTACTGTTTTTCGGATATACGGTACTCCTCCTGCTCGCGCAGGGATACCGCGCCCAGCCGGCACAGGTCGTCCACGGTCTTTTTTGCCGCGCCGGTGAAATACCGCAGGTCGTGAAGGGCTGTTTCGCCGTTCCGGGCCAGAAACGACACCACTTCCCTGCGTTTGGAGGATCGGCCCGCCAAATCTGCGGCCTGCTCCGCCGGTACGCAGAGGGACGCGAATGCCACCACCTTGTCGCGGACCTTTTTCTGCTGCTCCGTGGTGTGGGTCAGCGTTCCCGCCTTCTCCATGCGGCGCAGCAGCGGCGGTATATCGTCGCCCAGGGCCTGACACAGCTTGTCCTCCGCCAGCGGGCCGTCCTGCAGAAGCCGGGCCACCGCCTGCTCCCGTTCCGGGGCGTCCGGCATCAGCACCGGCTGGCGCAGCGACCAGATCTCCCGGTAGCGATACCACACGGCGGCGGGCAGGATGGTGCGCAGCGCGTCGTAGAAGGTGCAGAAATACCGGCGGCTCATCCACAGGGCCAGCCGCAGCTCCTTCTCCGTCACCACCGGCTCGTCGTCCAGCAGCGAACGGACGGCCTTCAGCGGCTTGGCCGGCACTTCCTGATGCAGAGACAGGATCACACCCTCACTGAGCCGGTTGCCGCGTCCAAAGGGGACCAACACACGGCATCCTACCCGGCCCGACAGCTCGTCGGGCAGCAGATAGTCATACGCCTTGTCGATGGCATACGTCGCCGCCTGCACGGCCAGCTTGGCGACAATGGGCATCTCAGTTCCCGTCTTCCTCGATGACGGGATTGCTGTGGTACTTGCCCTCCGCCACCTCGTCAATAGCCAAGGTCACGGGCTTCTCGTCCAAATGCATGCCGGTGGTCTCCGCCTCGGCGGCGATCTGACGGGCACGGCGTGCCACCACGTTCACTATCATATAGCGGTTGGGGATATACTGGGTCAGCTTGTTCATAGCGGGATAGAGCATAGACATAACGTTCACTTTTCCTTTCTGTTGATGATCAAATTCATACGCTCGGCGGGCTTGCAGTGTTCTGCGCACAAAATGGCGCGCAGCTCCTCCACCGCCTGCTCCACCGTGTCGTTGATGACAAAGTAATCATAGTCTCCGGCCATTTCCAGCTCCACCTGGGCGCGGATCAGGCGCTTCTGTACTTTCTCCGGCGTGTCTGTGCCGCGGGCGGTGAGCCGGCGCTCCAGCTCGGCCCAGCTGGGCGGCGCGATGAAGATACGCACCGTCTCCGGGCGCTTGGCGCAGACCTGCACCGCACCCTGGCGCTCGATGTCCAGGATCACGTCCTTGCCCCGGGCCATGGCGTCGTCCACGTACATCTTGGGCGTTCCGTAGAAGTTGCCCACGTACTCGGCGTACTCCAGAAACGCGTCGGCGGCGATCATATCACGAAATTCATCCGGCTGGATGAAGTGGTAGTCCACGCCGTCCCGCTCCCCCTCCCGGGGCTGGCGGGTGGTGGCGGAGATGGAAAAATACAGGTCGTCCCGGCCCTCGAACAGGGCGTGGAGCACGGTGCTCTTGCCCACGCCGGACGGCCCGGACACAATAAAGGTTTTTCCGGTCCTATGCACGCTCATTCATCCTCCTCTGTCAGATCCTTCACCGCGAGGCCCAGCCTGGGCGCCAAACGCTCTGCCGCCAGGGCGGACAGCACCACGTGGTCGCTGTCCATCATCAGCACGGAGGCCGTTTTGCGCCCGAAGGTGGCGTCGATGAGCATACCGCGGTCGCGGGCCTCCTGCACCAGCCGCTTCACCGGCGCGGAGTCCGGGCTGACCAGCGCGATAAGCCGGTCCGCGGAAACGAGATTTCCGAACCCGATGTTTACAAACTGCATACGGGCCACCTCATTCCATATTCTGGACCTGCTCGCGGATCTTCTCCACCTCGGCCTTCATATTCACCACATCCTGGGCGATGGTCAGGTCGTTGCACTTTGATCCGATGGTGTTGCACTCCCGGTTGACCTCCTGAATCAGGAAGTCCAGCTTACGGCCCACAGGCTCGCCGCTCACCAGCATGGCCTGAAGCTGGGCAATATGGCTGCGCAGGCGCACCGTTTCCTCATCCACGGCGATCTTATCAGCAAAGATGGCCGCCTCGGTGAGGATTCGGCTCTCATCGATGGTGGTGGATTGCAGCACCTCCTGCATCTTGGCCTCCAGCCGCTGGCGGTAGGCCGCCACGGTCTGGGGCGAGCGCTCCTCCACCTTGCCCACCACCGCTTCAATGGTGGTAATGCGGCCAGCCACGTCCGCCGCCAGCTTCTCGCCCTCCATGGCGCGCATGGCATTATATGCGGCCAGCGCGTCGTCCAGCACGGCGCAGATGTCGGCGGCGATGGCCTCCACATCCTCCTCCGCCTTGGTGACGGCCAGCACGTCCGGGAACTTGGCCAGCACCTCCGGCGTAATGTCGCCGGACAGGTCAAACATGGTCTTCAGTCGGGTCAGCGCATCATAATACCCCCGAGCCAGCGGCTCGTTCACCGCCACCACCGCCGCGTCGGCGGCGCTGGCGTCGATGGTGACGAACACGTCCACCTTGCCCCGGGAAATGGCCTGCTGCACCCGGGCCTTCATGCGGTCCTCGGCAAAGATATAGGCACGGGGCATCTTCACCGTGCAGTCCAGATAGCGGTTGTTGACGGAGCGCACCTCCACCGTAATGTCGCGCCCATTGCGCATCTCACGGGCACGCCCGTAGCCGGTCATACTCTTGACCACTGGATCATCTCCTTTATTGTAATGGAAAGGGACGTGCGTCCCTGTATTGTCTCGTTCAGCAGAAGCACACCGGCACGCCCAGCGCGTTGCAGCACAGCGTTGCGCCGCACAGACGCAGGCAGTCCGCATTGCCGCAGGAGGTGGTGGTCATGGTGCTGTAGCCGTTGGGACGGTAGCCGTCCCGGCCCTCCGCCACGTCCAGCGCCCGCTGGTACTCCACGTTGTCCGGGTTCATCTGCACTGCCGTCTGGTAATACCGCCGGGCATCGTCCAGCCAGCCCCGGCGGTAGCAGATCGCGCCCTTGAGGAAGTTCCACTCCGCGTCGTGGTCGGACTGGGCGTTCAGCAGCTCCTCCGCCAAATTCAGGTTGCCCTGCTGGATGGCCATGCGCACCCGCTGGTATCGGGACGTATAGCCGCTCTGATAGCCGTAGCTCTGGCCGTAGCCTTGACCATAGCTCTGGCCGCCGTAGCTCTGTCCGCCGGTGCGGGCGGCCTTGCGCTGGGACTGGACCGTCTCGTAAGCCTCGTTGATCTCCTTCATCCGCTCCTGGGCCAGGTCGGCCAGGGGGTTATCGTGATAATTGTCCGGGTGGTACTTCCGCGCCAGATCGCGGTAAGCCTTTTTCACCTCTTCATCAGTGGCAGTGCTGGGCACGCCCAGCACCTGATAGGGATCACGCATGATCGGTGTCCGCCTTTCGTATAGGTTCTTCTCTCTACCATCGATTGACAAGGGCAAGCACGGTTTTGACGGGCAGAAATGCGCCCATAC
>ERZ827168.997-NODE-997-length-41914-cov-6.558590_pt1 | contig 41914 bp, 38 predicted proteins | sample MGYA00519868_ERZ827168 | MGnify/ENA primary metagenome ERZ827168 (study PRJEB31778, sample SAMEA3449271) | human gut metagenome | biome: human gut; feature: human-associated habitat; material: faeces | place: United Kingdom | collected 2010/2012 ...
CAGTATTTCAGCGGCATTTTCTACGCCTAGTTTTCTTATTTTTCGGACAGTCTCCTTGAATTTCTGAGATCCAGAGTAATATATTATAGGAGTGCTTATCAACATGAAGTACTGGAACGTAAAGAAATGGAGGATTACTGCCGTAATTTCCAGTCATGTGAATGTGGTAGCTACTGTGATAAAAAAGAAACTTGCAATCCCGCAGAATAACGTACAACCAGTATAAAATATAATCGAACTGAAAGCTGGTGTATGCAATGCAGATCGTATCACATTATCCAAATAGTAAAGATGGACAGATCGCTTTAAGCAAAAAGAAAGCTGAAATACACGCACAATCTATTATCAATCGTATAAAAGACATGCAGTCGCAATTAACAGAGAAGGAATCCAAAAAATTAGTAGACATGATATGTAGATATGTGTGCGAGGATGACAATCCTGTGCATACATAGCAAGAACTAGAGGTGGTGCCTGATGGCTCCGCCTCTATTGTTTATGCAGCACTCGAAATTTTCTATTTGTGCCTAAATCTGTGAAAGCAGTTGTCTTATGATATGCAATGTATATGATGAAATGATGAAACCTGTAGCAGCAACGAATCACATTGCCCTTCAGCAACGCTATGAAGGCTTGTTTTTTAAGGAGGGGGGCTTTTTCGCTTGCAGAAAGAAAAACGCTGCATAGGTTTGTCAGACGTGTGGAGAGGGGGAAGAAAGTTGTGAAAGTTTTTCGTAAGTGGTTCGTTGTATGTTGACACGATCTTGTTCCCATTTTTTCAGTGTACCGAGAGGAACATCAATATAGTTTGCAAATTGAGACTGCGTAAGGTTCAGAGACTTTCGCAGTCTTTTTATTTGTGCACCTTGACCGTGATAGAGAAATAGATGGTAATCATCAAGTAATTCGGTCGGTTCTATTTGAAAGAAGTTTGCTATTTGCGTAAGCTTGTCCAGAGAATAAGTATCCAGCACAGTATCTTCATACCGGGAGTAAGTTGTTCGGTCAATACCGACAGCTTTACAAACATCTTGTTGATGAAGTCCATTGTGAAATCGATACCATTTTAGTTTTCCTGAGATGGTAGAAATATTTTGAGGGTCTGGATTTTCAAGCAAGTATGCCTGCGCTTTTGTTAGATGACGATGGCAAGGAAAATAGAAGGAATGGATGTACAGGGGAGCATAGGATACTCTGTGGTGGTGCAATCGATAAAGGATGTAGAAGGAGTCGTGAATCTTTTGGTATACCTGCCACTGACTCTGCGAAGGCTCTCGTTTTGCTTCTCCTCGTGCGTTTAGAGCCGTAATGATACGGTTGCTTTTTCAATACACCGCCCCGCATAGGTGGCAAACTTGGAGCCCTTGGCGGCGTCAAAGGTATTCACCGCCTTGATCAACCCCATCGTGCCGATGGAGATCAGCTCATCCTGATCCTTGCTGTTGGCGTAATACTTCTTGATCATGTGAGCCACCAGCCGCAGATTATGCTCGATCAGCATGGCACGTGCCTGGCTGTCCCCCTGGGCGAGCCGGGCAAAGCAGTCCGCCTCCTCCTTTGGGGACAGAGGCTTGGGAAATGCCATGGCGGTGTTCACATGAAGCGCAAAGAAAAACAGATTGCTGAGAATACCGCTTAAAAACTGCAAAAACATTGCATCACCTTCCTTCGGCTCATTGTATGAGCCTGGGCTTGGGTAACATGCGTCCCAGTGTTCCATCCTTGACAATTGGCATTCTTTCCGGTATAATAACAAAAAAGGAGGTGGAGCATATGGCAGATCGGGACATCAAGGAGCTGGAAGAAACCGTTCGCCGGATGCGCAAGGCAAATGAGGCTGCTTCCCGGATCGGCACACAGCCGAAAAAGGAAAGCAATGACCTGCTGCAATTTTTCATTGGATTGATTATGCTGGGAGCAGGGCTGTTCTGGCTGTTCCAGAAAACCACCGTTTCCACCAGTGGGATTTTTGCACTGGGAGGGTGGATGCTTGGCAGTGTGACCATTCCCAGCGGCGCAGTGATCCTGCCGTTTTTCATTGGCGTAATCCTGCTGTTTTTCTGCGATCGCCGTATCTATGGCTGGATCGTGACTGCATTGGGTCTGGCGATCATCGTGCTTGCCATTATCATGAGCATCCAGATCCGGTTCACCCGGACAACGATGTTCGAGTTCGTTATGATGTTTTTGCTAATCGGCGGAGGCTGCGGCTTGCTGCTGAAGGTATTGTTCCGCAAAAGATGACCTGCACAGTATGGTGCGGCGTTGTGGTGAAAAAACGCTCCCGGTTCCTGGATGGAATCGGGGCGTTTCTGTATGGGGTGTATGAAATGCGAAGAAAGAATCGGATCAGTCTGCTGCTGGCCGGAGCATTGCTGACGGTGCCCTTTGGCATGGGCGTTCAGGCAGCGGATGCTACCGGGGATGTGAATGCAGACGGGGTGTTTGATGCAACGGATGCAGCATTGCTGCAAAATTGGCTGCTGGGGCAGGAAGTGACCCTGCCGGATGGGCAGGCAGGGGATCTGAACGGAGACGGTATGCTGAACGGGATGGATCTTTGCCTGATGAAGCGAGGACTTCTGACCAATGCGGGGAGACAGGTGACGGTTTCCGATGCTGCGGAGCTGGCACAAGCCATGGCGCAGGCGAAGGCCGGGGATGTGATCCGGTTGGAGCCGGGGGTGTATCAGGTATCCGACAGCGGTGCACAGAAATTCTACGGCACGGCGGAGGGCAGTCAGCAGCAGCCCATCACCCTGAAGGCGGCAGATCCGGCAGACCCGCCGGTACTGACCGGTACCGGAACCAGCAACGGTTATGTGATGCATATCACCGGGGATTACTGGGTACTGGAGCATTTGCTGCTTACCAATGCACAGAAGGGAATCGTGCTGGACAATTCCAACCACACCGTGATTCGCAGCTGTGAAATTGTAAACACCGGTGCGGAGGCGGTCGCCATCCGGGACGGCAGCTCCTATTGCTTGGTGCAGCAGTGCAGCATTCACGATACAGGACTGGTTACACCCGGCTATGGGGAAGGGGTGTACATCGGCAGTGCCTATAGCACCAGCGGCTTTGATTACAAATGCGACTACAACCGGGTGGATGGCTGCGTTTTCCGGAATGTGGCAGCGGAGCATGTGGACGTGAAGGAATACACCACTGGCACGGAGATCAGCGGCTGTACCTTTCATGGGGAGGGCATGACCGGGGAGAATTATGCCGGCAGTTTTCTGGATATCGCAGGGAATGACTGCTATGTACACGACAATACCGGATACCGGGACGGAAACAGCAAGATCGTGGCTGCTTTTGAACTGCACGAGCAGGTCAGCGGCTGGGGGTATCACTCCCACTTTGCAAACAATACTTTGTACATGGACAGACCCTACGGGGAAGTGGACACCAGTCGGCGCATGTATGTGGTGGACGGCTGGTACAGCGACTTTTCCGTGCAGCACAACCTGGTGGATTATGGGGAAGGCTTGTCCGAAGCAGGGGAGAACTGCTACAATTCGGATCAGGTCACATTTCTCACCGAGGACTGCGTGCAGTAGGCAAAAGCTCGAAAAACCGGGACTGCAACTGCCGGTTGACAAATTGCAAGGTGCTGGTTGGTTGTCTGCAACCGATGTGTATGGTATCATAGGGACATCATCTAAACCGAAAAGGAGCAACGAATTATGATTTTTGCAGACAAACTGATCCAGCTTAGAAAAAAGAGTGGATGGACCCAGGAGAAGCTTGCGCAGCAGATGCATGTGTCCCGGCAGTCCATATCCAAGTGGGAGGGCGCCCAGTCTGTGCCGGATCTGGAAAAGATGGTGCAGCTGTCCCGGCTGTTTCATGTGACCACGGATTATCTGCTGAAGGATGAGGAGGGGGAGCCGGAGCCTGCACCTGGGGAGGATCCGGGGGAGTCTCTGCGCCGGGTGTCCCTGGAGGAGGCGTCCGCCTTTCTGGAGGCGAAGCAGCGCAGCGCCGGATCCATAGCCTTTGCAACCATGCTTTGTGTGCTTTCCCCCATCGGTCTGATCCTGCTGGGGGCGATGAGCGAGGTGCCGAAGTACGGTATTCCGGAAAATGCGGCAGCGGGCATCGGCATGATCCTGCTGCTGCTCCTGGTTGCGGCGGCAACTGCCATGTTCATCCTCAGCGGCAGCCGCACCTCCTCCTACGAATTCCTGGAGAAGGAACCCTTTGAAACGGAGTATGGGGTCACCGGTATGGTGCGGGAGCGGAAGGAGCAATTCCGGGAAACCTATGTGCGGAACAATGTGATCGGCACCTGTTTATGCGTACTGTCTGTCATCCCCCTCTTTGCCGGGATCCTCATTGACGAGGAAAACGATCTGCTGCTGTGCGGTATGGTCTGCGGCATGCTGGCGATGATTGCGGTGGGCGTTACGTTTTTTATCCGGGTAGGCACAGTCTGGAGCAGCTTTCAGCAGCTACTCCAGGAGGGGGATTATTCCCCCAGGAACAAGAAGGCATTCGGCGTGTCCGGGGGCTATTGGGTGCTCGTCACTGCAATCTATCTGGCATGCAGCTTTCTGACTGACCGCTGGGATCTGACCTGGATCATCTGGGTGGCAGCAGCAGGTTTGTATTCTTTGCTGGCAGCGATCCTTCGGAAGCGTTCCGAGAAATAAAAGAAGCGCTCCGGTTTTCTGCCGGAGCGCTTTTGTATGCCGGAACATCATCCACAATCTTTATGCAGCGTCCCACTATTTTGCAGTTTTCAAGGTTGCCTGTCCCTCTGCAATGGCTTGCACCAGACTGCGCAGCTCGTGCTTGGCATTCTCCGGGCAAAGGCTGACCCGGATGGCGCTGTCCGCCTGGGCACGGGTGGCGCCGAACTGTTCCAGTACGCCGCTGTTGGCACCCTTGGAGCATGCGGAACCGCTGGACACATAAATGCCCTTGGATTCCAGAAAGTGCAGCATGATCTCCGACCGGATGTTCGCCACGGAGAAGTTGAGAATATAGGGGGAGCCATCCTCCGGGGAATGCACTGTAATGCCTGGCAAAGGGGACAGTTGTTCCAACAGGTACGCACGCAGCGCAGCAACACGCTGACTCCGCTGTGCCAGGGTGGGAGCAAGCTCCGCTGCCGCCGCACCCATACCGGCGATCAGGGGCACAGGCTCCGTGCCGGGGCGTATGCCATGCTCCTGTTCTCCGCCAAACAGCAGGGGCGTGAGCCGCACGCCCTTCCGCACATACAAAGCCCCCACGCCCTTGGCGGCGTGGATCTTGTGACCGCTCAGGGACAGCAGATCCGCCTTCAGCTCTGAAATGCGGATGGGCACCTTCAGAAAGCCCTGTACGGCGTCGCAGTGGGTGATGATCTGGGGATTCTTCCGCTTTGCACCGTAAAATACCCGGCGCACCGGGAGAATGTGCCCGGTCTCGTTGTTGACCAGCATCATGCTGATCAGACAGGTTCGCTCGTTTACCGCCTCTACAAAGGCGTTGGGATCAAACACACCGTGGGAATCCGGGGCGATACGGATCACCTCGAACCCTGCCTGCTCCAGCTGCCGGAAGGATTCCCGCACAGAGGCATGCTCCACAGTGGTGGTGATGACCCGGGGCTTGTGCTTCCCGTATGCCCCGGCAACTCCACGGACGGCAAGATTGTTGCTTTCCGTTGCCCCGGAGGTGAAGTAGATGCAGCCCGGTTCACAGGCAAGGATGGAAGCCAGGGTACGGCGCACCCCGTCTATAGCCAGCTGGGCTTGCAAACCTGCGTGATGCAGGGAGGATGGATTCCCGTAATTTTCTGTCAGGCATTGGTTGATTGCCCCGATCGCCGCCTGGCAGGGCTTGGTGGTTGCTGCGTTGTCCAGATAAATAGCCATGATGCTTCCGGTCGGATCTCCGACCGACTCCTTTCGTGTTCGGTTTCAATTTCATTGTACAGTATAGCACATTTTCGGGGAAAATGCAAAGAAAAGCCCAGTTTTACATGCCTAAAAAATTTTTTGAGTTTTTTCAAAAAAGGGTTGACATTTGGAGAAACCCGTGCTATAATATAATAGTCGTCAGGGAGATGACACAAAAACAAAAGCGGATATGGCGGAATCGGCAGACGCGCTAGCTTCAGGTGCTAGTCCTCGCAAGGGGGTGGAGGTTCAAGTCCTCTTATCCGCACCATGAATGACGTACAGTCTTTGTACGTCATTCTCTTTATTCCTTCATTCGCGGATGTAGTTTAATGGTAAAACTTCAGCTTCCCAAGCTGATGTCGTGGGTTCGATTCCCATCATCCGCTCCACAGTAAAACAGCCTTACGGTTTTCGGATCGTAAGGCTGTTTTTGTTTCTATTACTCTGCTACAGGGCGTGGACTACATTTCCATACCCTCCAGCAGCCAGGGGATCGCCTGCCGGATCTGAGTATCCCAGTATGCCCAGTCGTGAACGCCGGGGCTTTCCTGATAGGTCACATCGTAGCCCAACTGGATCAAGCGTGCCTTGGCAGAACGACTGAAGGGCAGCAGAGGATCCTCCGTGCCGCAGCAGATCCGCAGCTTCGGCAGGTTTGTATGGGTTTTACAGGTTTTCTCCGCCAGTGCCAGCAGGTCATTGTCCGAGCCGGTGAGCTGTTCTGTACTGCCGAAAATATCCTGCATCAGGGGCGTTGCAGGAGTGTGCTTTTCCATGCCGACCAGATCCAACGCCCCGGATAGAGATACCGCCTTGCCGAACTGATCCGGCATGCCCAGTGCCAGCTTCACAGCCCCGTAGCCTCCCATGGAATTGCCGGCGGCGAAGGTATATTCCCGCTTGTCCGTCAGCTGGGGGAAGAACTGTCGGCACAGAGCCGGCAGCTCCCGGCTGAAAAAACTCCAGTAGGGGAGCCCGTGCTGCATGTCCGTGTAGAAGCCCAGATGGGTGGTAGGCATCACCACTGCCAGAGGCGTGCCTTCCACATAGCGCTCAATGGCTGTGCGGCGCTGCCAGATGGTCTGATCGTCCCCCATGCCGTGGAGCAGGTACAGCACCGGGAATTTCCCATCCGGCGTGGAGCCGGTGAAGCCGTGCCGGGTGGTGCGCTGGGGGAGGATCACGTTCAGATTTACGCTCATCTGTAAAATATCAGAAAAGCAGTTAATTGCAAAATGAGCCATAGCTTTCTCAGTCCTTCTTTTCCTTGCAGCCTGCGCAGCCGTTCATCAGCTCTGCAATACTGCTGCATGTGTTGCTGTGCGGATCACACAGGTGCAGTTTTTTCAACTGTGTGGTATCACACAGATATTTCGCCCGGTCGATGCCCCGGAGCATGGCTTTGAACAGAACTGTCCGGGCGATGCCGTCATACAGCGCCAGATCGCCCTTTGCGTCACAGGCATACACCGTCACCGTGTCCGTACCGTAGGAGAATACCGCAAAGCCGCTGCACCCCCCTGCGGTCATGGATTCTACCGCATGCAGGGTCACGCCGGGGGTTTCGTATGCCGCATAGGGGGTCAGATCCTTTGCCTCCAGAATTTCCAGCATGGCTTACTCCTTCCCGATGGCTGTCCGCAGGGCACGCAGCTCCTCAGCAGTCAGCTCCCGATAGGTGCCTGGCTTGAGCATGCCCAGCTTCAGAGGGCCGATGCTGATCCGGCGCAGACGTGCAACCTCCAGCCCTACCGCTTCACACATGCGGCGGATCTGTCGGTTTCGACCTTCCTTGATGGTAATCAGCAGCACCACCCGTCCGGGTTCCTTGGTGAGCACATTCACCGTTGCAGGCAGAGTGGGCTTGCCGTCAATTTCTACCCCCTCCGACAGCTGTACCAGCTGCTGGTCGGTAATGTCCGGCCGCACTGTGACCCGATAGGTTTTGGACACGTGGCGGCTTGGGTGCATGATGTTGTTGGCAAAGTCCCCATCGTTGGTCAGCAGCAGCAGACCCTCCGAGTTCCGATCCAGCCGTCCCACCGGGTAGACCCGTTCCGGCACATCCTCCAGCAGATCCATTACGCACCGGCGATCCAGCTCATCGGACATGGTGGTCACATACCCACGGGGCTTATTGAGCATCAGGTACAGCTTCTGCTTTTTTTTCGGAATGGTGATTCGTTCGCCGTTGACGGTAATCAGATCCCGGCTGTCGGCTTTGTCCCCCAGCTTCACGGGTCTGCCGTTGCATTTGACCTGTCCGGCGGCAATCAAACTCTCCGCCTTCCGCCGGGAGCAATAGCCGCTGTCTGCGATGATTTTTTGAATTCTTGTCTTTTCCATAATGATCCGTTCCTCCTGGAACCAGGCATCCCCACAGGGATCCGTGTCAGAACCAGCTTCGGATGCGGGCAAGCAATGCCTGCCAGAAGCCGGGGGTTTCCGGTTCCTGCTCCTGGGCAGCAACCGCATCTACCGTATACAGGGGCACATCGGCGACGTGCCGTCCTTCATAATAATAAGCCAGATTGCCCACCCGGGCATTCTCCGGTACAGGGGCATACAAAAAGGGTTCCACCTGTACCTGCACCGTCAACTGCCGCAGATCTCCGTTATCCGTGCCAACGGACAGGGGATCCCGGGTGCGCAGGGCAACGGTATCCGCCGTGCCGCCCACCACGCTGACGGACAGGGCATCCGGCGGCTCCACAGGCTGGGATACCACATGGGCAAAGCCGTAGTCGTACAGCTTCATGTGGTCATTCCAGTCGTCCTTGGCATGCAGCGTCACACAGAGCAGGGATACCCCGTCCCGTTCACAGAAGGACACCAGGCATCTGCCTGCTGCATCCGTAAAGCCGGTTTTGACGCCCACCACGCCCTCATACATGGTCAGCAGCTTGTTGGTGTTTTTCAGCCACCGGTTGTAGGGCGGATTGCCGAAGCACACCTCTGCCCGGGACTGGCTGCAAATGGCACGAAAGTCCGGGTTCTGCATGGCTGTCCGTGCCAGCAGTCCCATATCCCGGGCGGATGCCCCGTGTCCCTCCGCATCCAGACCGGAGGGGGTCACAAAGCAGGTGTGGGTCATGCCGATCCGGGCAGCCCGTGCATTCATCAGCTTTGCAAATTCCGGGATGGAGCCAGCCAGCCGGACGGCTGTGGCATTGGCTGCATCGTTGCCGGAGGGCAGCAGCATGCCATAGCAGAGCATGCGTTTGGTGACCACGTCCCCCTCCTGGAGTCCCATGGAGGAGCCCTCCACCCGGATGGCTTCCGGATCCACCACGAACCAGTCATCCAGTCCGCCGCTTTCCAGGCACAGCAGGGTGGTCATGATCTTGGTGGTGCTGGCGATGGGACGCTTTTCGTCCCCGTTTTTGGACAACAGCACCTTGCCGGTGTCCGCCTCCATCAGCACATAAGCCTGGGCGGAAATGCCCAGAGGGTCGGCAGCATGCACCGCCGGACAGCAAAGATGCAGGCAGCACAGTACCGCCAGCATCAGACTCAGCCATTTTTTCATCAAGCGCCTCCCGATATGTTCTTTTGTATAAACATATGGGAGACGGGCTTTGATTATTCTGCCTTTGGATTCTTGCCGTTCCGGCTGCTCATAAAGCCGGAGATCTTTTCCATCACATCCGGCACCAGGTTGATCAGTGCGTTGGGGGTGGAGGCGTCAATGGACAGCTGCATCAGCTTGACCTCTCCGTTCAGGATCACCAGAAACGCCACCGGCTGAATGGAAATGCCTGCGCCGGAGCCGCCGCCGAACAGATCCTTCTCCACCTTTGCCGGCAGATCGGAGCCGCCGGATGCAAAGCCGTAGGATACCTTTGAGATGGGGATGATGGTTGCGCCGTCTGCGCAGGTGATGGGGGTGCCCACGATGGTGTTCACGTCCACCATTTCCCGGATTTTTTCCATGGTTACGCCCATCAGATCGTTGATAGGATGCTCAGTGTTATTCATCGCTTACTCCTTCTCCGCACGGTTGGATTTTGGACGGCTGTGCGGCAGCCGATTGATATAGGAGTCCATGTTTGTCAGCATGGACGGGATACAGCAGAATTATGCAGCTTTTCCGGCTTTGTGCTGTCGGTACAGAAACCGTGCGCCAAAGCCGATCACTGCCCCAAGGATGACCGCCGGGCATACCCGGATCTGGCAGCTACCCCGGTAGGTGCCATGAGGCTGGTTGTAGATGCAGCAGATCCGGATCTGTTTTTTGCGAACCTGGAAGAACTGGCAAAGCAGCGCTAAGGTATTGTACACGGCGATGTTCACCTTGCCGAATCGGATGGCGCATACCGCAGCGTCCGGATCGGATACGGTCAAGTCCAGGTCAATGTCCCGGATGGTGATCCGCCGCAGCAGCCACCGCAGGGGCTTCCCTGCCGCATGCAGCAGATCCAGCGCCAGGTCGATACCCTCCGAAAGGGATTGGGGCTTGTATTTGGCCAATATACCGCCGGATTTCTTTTCCGATTCCTTCCGGGAGGATTCCTCTTTGGAAGGCTCCGGTTCGGCTTTGGATGCTTCCTGGGGCTGGGGCGTTTGCTCCGGCTTTTGGGAGCCGGGCGCCGGCTTTGGTTCAGACGTCATCGGCGGCTTATCCGGGGCAGGGGACTGCCGGGGTGCCGACTCGTCAGATTGCTTGCCGGGGGGCGGGGAATCCGCCCCCTTCCGGAGGAACAGATACCGGGCACGCCAGCAAAATGTCCCTTCGTCATAGGACAGCCAGACCCGTGCCGGCGCAAACAGCAGGATCAGCAGTATCAGCAGCAGGGTAAGCAGAATGATCCGCAGGATCATTGCCTTTGCGCCTCCTTTCCGTGTGTTTATTCCTCCGGGAACAGCTCCTCCGGAATATCCGGATCAGGAGCATCCGCCGGATCCAGATCCAGCAGACTGCCCTGGGGATCCTTTCCGGGCAGAGGGGGCAGCTCCTCAATGGAATGCAGTCCAAAGCATCGCAGAAACCGACTGGTGGTTCGGTAGGCGATGGGCTTGCCGGGTACATCCAGCCGCCCTGCCTCCTCCAGCAGATCTTTTTCCACCAGGTTGTTGATGACCGAGGAGCTGTCGATGCCCCGGACATTTTCTACAAAGCTTTTGGTGACGGGCTGGTTATATGCCACAATGGTCAGTGCCTCCATGGCTGCATTGGACAGGGGAGCGGTACGCTTGGTCTCAATGGCTTTTTTGATAGATTCCGCAAAGGCGGGACGGGTGCAGAGCTGGTAGCATTGCTCCAACTGCAACACCCGCAGGGCGCTTTGCTGGGCATCGTACCGGTCGTTCAGCAGAGCGATCACCTTGGGGATCACTTCTTCCTCCAGGCCGCATGCTTCTGCCAGCCGTGCCGCCGGGATTGGCTCTCCGTAGGCAAAGAGGACGGCTTCCGCCTCCGAAATTTTATTCTTCAGTTGCATGTTCTCTCACAATCCTGTATTTTTTCGTAATGGCATGGGGCTTGCAGAAGGACAGTTCCGTATTGTCCGCATTGAGTCGGGTTCTGCCGGTTTTGGTCAGCTCCAGTACCGCAAGAAAGGTCGCCACCCGGGCGGAGCGATCCGTCATGCCCTCGTACAGGTTGTCCACCCGGACAGAGCCTTCCGCATACAGCCGCCGCAGCACATAGACTACTTTTGAAATGACGGATACCACCCGTTGCTGTACCACAGCCTGGATCCGGTCCGTCAGGGGAGCCTTGGCATTGGGCTGGGGCTTTGCTCCGATTTGCAGATACGCCTGCCGCAGCACCTCCGGTTCGTGCTGGTGCCGGTAGGTGGGATCGATCTGCACCGGCATCTGCCGCCGGACAAAGATGCAGTCCCCGATATCCCGTTTTGCAAGTTCTGCCGCAGCCAGCTTGCAAAGGGAGTACTCGATGAGAGCACCCTCCAGTTCCTTTTTGACTGCCTCCGCCTCTTCCGGGCTTGGCAGCAGGGACACGGTCTTGATGTAGATCAGCCGTGCCGCCATCTCCAGAAATTCTCCTGCCAGTTCGTAGTCCTGCTCGCTGCATTGCTCTATATATAATAGGTATTGCTCCAGCAGCTTGGAGATCTCGATGTCGTTGATGTTCAGCTTATGCTTGGCGATCAGATGCAGCAGCAGATCCAAAGGCCCCTCAAACACAGGCAGCTTGAATGAAATCTGTGCCATTTACAGTGTCCCCAGCAAATTTGGGATCCAGTTGGTCAGAGTGAGCAGCAAATTGTATATGTGCTGTTCTACAAATCCAATGGGGCCGGACAGCACGCCGGTCACCAGGATCACCATAAATACAATGGAAATCACCCGCTGATTCTTATAGAAGAAGGCGTCCACCTTGGAGCTTGTGAAGTAGCCCAGAATGTGGGAACCATCCAGGGGCGGAATGGGGATCAGGTTGAAGATGGCAAGCCCAAGGTTGATGAAAATAAACGCCTGGAGCATGTAGTAAAGAACGAAATAGGTGTTGACCCCGCCGCTTGTGTAGTAATCCACCACGGCAGTCTGCACCACCTGGAAACAGCAGAATACCCGGTAGATGACCATGCTGAGGATGGCCACCAGCAGATTGGACAGAGGCCCGGCAAGGGCTGTGATTGCCATGCCCCCCCGCATGCTGATCTTCCGGTCAAACCGATTCGGGTTGACCGGTACGGGCTTCGCCCAGCCAAAGCCGGCAAACAACAGACAGATGGTGCCAACCGGGTCGAAATGCGCCAGAGGATTCAGGGTCATGCGTCCCTGGATGCTGGCGGTGTCGTCCCCCAGCTTATACGCCGCATAGGCATGGGCACATTCGTGGATGGGGGTGACCATGCAGATGACGATCAGTCGTGTGAAAAAATCCAAAAAGGTGGAAAGATCCAGATTCAAGATTGCGTCCTCTCTTTCAGTTTGTAATCGTATACACCATTTATTATACATGAATTCTGGGCTATTTACAAGCCAAAATTGCACTTTCTTTTAGTGCCGTAAAAAATTTTTGATTTTTTTCAAAAAAGCCTTGCTTTTTTTCAAGAAATCTGCTAGAATAAGACTATTGACTTTCTACGATGCATGAAGGAGGTGCAACCTACCATGGCTAAGTGTGATATTTGCGGCAAGGGCGTTACTTTTGGTATTAAGGTTTCCCATTCCCACAGACGTTCCAACAGAACTTGGAAACCTAATGTAAAGCGCGTAAAGGCTGTTGTGAAGGGTACTCCCTGTCATATTTATGCTTGCTCCAGATGCCTGCGTTCCGGCAAGGTTGAGCGTGCGTAATCAAACCACAGAAAAATTTCAGGAGCATGCGGCGTGTCCGTATGCTCCTGATTTTCTTTCCCGGCGTTTGTTTTCCGAGGAAGCCGAAAAATCGTGTAAAAACACTTGCACTCTGCGCAGAAATGTTGTATAATAAAACATGTATATTGAGTCAAGGTAACACCGTACAGGGATTGTGCGATGTACCTCAACACCCACAGGCTTGTGCGGTGCTGTCTTGACTTTTTGGCTATTACATATGAGGAAGGAAGATCCGCACATGGAAAAAAACATGGAGAGCCGGGCATATGCACGCCTTGCCGCTCTGTTTGATGATGGTGCATTTACCGAGATCAATGCAGCTGTCAAGGAAGCAGAAGATGCGGCAGGAGTCGTTTGTGCCTACGGCTATGTAAACGGAAACGCAGTCTATGCATTTTCCCAGGATAAAACCGTAAACAACGGTGCGGTAGGCTTGCAGCATGCAGCAAAGATCACAAAGCTGTACGGACTGGCTGCCAAGACCGGTACCCCCATTGTGGGTATTCACGATTCCAACGGCGCCTTTGTCAACGGTACAGTGGATTCCCTGACCGCTTATGGCAGAATGCTGGAGGCTGCGTCCCAGCTGTCCGGCGTGGTACCCCAGATCGCAGTGGTAGCCGGCACCTGTGCAGGAAGCGCTGCACTGCTGGCATGCGGCTCCGATTTTGTGGTGATGACCAAGGACGCAGAATTGTTTGTAGCACCGCCCTTTGCAGAGCATGCAGGAACTGCACAATCCGCTGCCAAGGCTGGTATCTGCGCACTGGTGTGCGAGGATGACATCGCTGCCATGGAGCAGGCAAGAGCACTGGTGAACCTGATGCCCATCAACAACCTGGCTGGAGCACCCATGTTTGAGTATGCTGAAAGCGAAAGCCAGGCATCCCCCAGCCTGCCGGATCTGGTAAAGGCTGTGGCAGACGCAGATTCCCTGCTGGAGCTGTATGGGGACTACGGTAAAGCGGCATACACTGCCCTGGCAACCCTTGGAGGCACCACGGTGGGCATTGCCGCAACCAATAAGACCGAGGATCCGCTGAATACGGAGGACTCTGCAAAGCTGGCACGGTTTATGCGCACCTGCGATGCTTTCTCCGTTCCGGTGATCACCTTTGTGGATACCATGGGCTTTGCCGCTTCTTCCGAAGCAGAACAGACCGGCAGTATCCAGGCTATGACCCGGCTGGCAGCATGCTACGCAGAGGCAACCACCATCAAGCTGTCCGTTGTGACCGGCAATGCTGTGGGCGCAGCATTCACTGCTCTGGCTGGTGCAGCATGCGGCGCAGACTTTACTTATGCCTGGGATCAGGCTGTGATCTCTCCCATGGCACCCCTGACTGCCGTAGAATTCCTGTGGCATGATAAGCTGAAGGGCGCTGCGGATGCAAATGCAAAGCGCAAGGAGCTGGCTGCGGAGTATGCAGCAACTCTGGCAAGCGCACAGAGTGCGGCGGAAAAGGGCGGCGTGGATGCAGTGATCGCACCGGCAGACACCAGAGAGACTCTGCTGTCTGCTCTGGATATCCTCAGCGGCAAGCGGGTAAGCAAGCTGCCCAAGAAGCACAACAACATTCCGTTCTAAGCAGTTTATATTGAGAAAAGGTGGTACATGCAATGAAAAGATTTAGCGTAACCGTAAATGGCAAGGCATACGATGTAGCAGTGGAGGAGATCACCGGCGCAGCACCGGCTCCCGTTGCTGCGGCACCTGCACCTGTGGCAGCAGCGCCTGCACCGGCACCGGCTCCCGCAGCAGCTCCTACCCCCGCAGCAACACCTGTTGCCGGTGCAGGGGAGAAGGTACAGGCACCCATGCCCGGCACTATCCTGGATATCAAGGTTGCAGTTGGGGATACCGTTTCCAGAGGTCAGACCGTTGTGATCCTGGAGGCTATGAAGATGGAGAATGACATTGTTGCAAGCTGCGACGGTAAGATCACAAGCATTCTGGTCAGCAAGGGCGATACCGTAAATTCTGACGATGTTCTGGTGACCATTGCCTAAACTCTGATAGAAAGGATTTTCCGCTCTGTGCGGAAGAGTGGTGAAAGATATGGCTAAAGTAAAGATTACGGAAACCGTGCTCCGTGACGCACACCAGTCCTTGATCGCAACCCGTATGACCACTGCTGATATGCTGCCGATCCTGGAAAAGCTGGATCAGGTGGGCTATCACTCCATCGAGTGCTGGGGCGGTGCGACCTTTGATGCCTGCCTGCGGTTTCTCAACGAGGATCCCTGGGAGCGTCTGCGCACGCTGAAAAAGCATATGCCCCACACCAAGCTGCAAATGCTGTTCCGTGGTCAGAATATGCTGGGCTATCGGCACTATGCAGACGATGTGGTGCAGTATTTTGTACAGAAGTCTGTGGCAAACGGCATTGACGTGATCCGGATTTTTGATGCGCTGAACGATATCCGGAACCTGAAAACCGCCATCGATGCGGCAAAGAAGGAAGGCGCACATACCCAGGTGGCAATTTCCTACACTCTGGGGGATGTATTCACCGAGGAATACTATGTAAATTACGCAAAGCAGATCGAGGAAGCAGGTGCGGACTCTATTTGCATCAAGGATATGGCGGCTCTGCTGACGCCCTATGCCACCGAGCGTCTGGTGAAGGCACTCAAGGCAAACGTAAAGCTGCCCATCCAGCTGCACACCCACTACACCTCCGGTCTGGCGTCCATGTGCCTGCTCAAGGGCATTGAAGCCGGTGCGGATGTGATCGATACCGCTATGTCCCCTCTGGCGCTGGGTACATCCCATGCGCCCACCGAGTCCATGGTGGCTGCCCTCCAGGGTACGCCCTATGATACCGGTCTGGATCTGATGCTGCTGACCGAGATCCGCTCCTATTTTATGGAACTGCGTCAGAAGTATCTGGACAGTGGTCTGCTGGATCCCAAGATGCTGGCGGTTGACGCCAATGCATTGATCTACCAGGTGCCCGGCGGTATGCTTTCCAACCTGCTGTCCCAGTTGAAGCAGGCAGGCAAGGAGGATAAGCTTAACGAGGTGCTCCAGGAAGTACCGAGAGTCCGGAAGGACGCAGGCTACCCGCCCCTGGTAACACCTACCTCCCAGATCGTGGGCACACAGGCTGTGTTCAATGTGATTATGGGGGAGCGGTACAAGACCGTGACCAAGGAATTCAAGGGCATTGTCCGGGGCGAGTATGGCAGAACGCCGGTGCCCATCGATCCTGCATTCCGCAAGAAGATCATCGGGGACGAAAAGCCCATCGACTGCCGTCCGGCAGATTTGCTGGAGCCGGAGATGGATAAGCTCCGCAAGGAATGTGCAGAGTGGGTCACCCAGGACGAGGACGTACTGAGCTATGCACAGTTCGGTCAGGTTGCAGTGAAGTTCTTTGAACGCCGCCGCAATCAACAGTACGGCATTGACGGCGTACACGGAGATGCTGCAAAGCAGATCCATCCGGTTTGATGAACAGACAAAGTGCTGATGAAGCGTTGCTCATCAGCACTTTCCGTGCAGGGTAGCACAAATCAGCAGGAAAGGAGTGGCGGCTGTGCCGATCCGGATTTCACAGGATTTGCCCGCATATCAGATTTTACAGAACGAGAATATTTTCGTGATGACCCATGACCGGGCGGAGCAGCAGGACATCCGTCCGCTGAAGATCCTGATTCTCAACATCATGCCCAAGAAAATCGAAACCGAAACCCAGATTCTGCGGCTGCTCAGCAATACCCCCTTGCAGGTGGATATTGAACTGATGCATGTAGCGTCCCACGTTTCCAAGAATACCTCCCTGAGCCATCTGGAAACCTTCTATACCACCTTCGGGGAGATCAAGGACAAACATTATGACGGGATGATTATCACCGGGGCGCCGGTGGAGCATCTGCCTTATGAACAGGTGGATTACTGGGATGAGATCTGCCAGATCATGGAGTGGTCCAAGACCCATGTGTTCTCCACCCTGCATATCTGCTGGGCGGCGCAGGCCGGGCTGTACTACCACTTCGGCATACCCAAATACCCCCTGGCGCAGAAAATGTTCGGCATCTTCCCCCATGTGGTGGAGGTGGAGCATTCCCTGCTGCTGAAGGGCTTTGACGAGTGCTTCTATGTGCCCCATTCCCGGAATACGGAGATCCGCCGGGCGGATATTGAACAGGTGTCCCAGCTGGAGATCCTCACCAGTTCCCCCATGTCCGGGGTGCATATCGTTGCCAACAAAAACGGCAGACAGTATTTTATCACCGGTCATTCCGAGTACGACCGGGATACCATTGCCCAGGAGTACTTCCGGGATCGGGACAAGGGCATCGATATTCAGATCCCCTATCATTACTTTCCGGAGGATGACCCTACCAGGACTCCACGAGTGACCTGGCGGTGCCACGCCAATCTGATGTTTTCCAACTGGCTCAACTACTGCGTATACCAGCGAACCCCCTACAATCTGGACGAGCTCTCCGTTCGCAACTGGGAATGGGAGATCGGCATATAACGGCAACACCAAACCTGCGGCAGGCTCAGCCACGCCGCTTTGAGGAGGACAAACATGAATCCACAGGACTATTCCAATCAGTATCCGAACCAGTATCCGAATCAGTACCCCAACAGCTGGCAGTCCATGCAGCCCCAGCAGCCGGCGCCGGAGGAGCGGAAGGGCTTCGCCATTGCGTCCCTGGTACTGGGTATTTGCAGCATTGTGCTGATGTGCTGCTGCTGCCTCAACGTGATCACAGCGCCCATTTCCATCATACTGGGCATCATTTCTCTTGCCACGCACCGGGGCGGCAAGGGCTTGTCCATCGCAGGCATCATTCTGTCTGTGGTGAGCATTCTGCTGCTCTTTATCGTGTTTCAGAGCACCAGCGTGTTCTGGAAGAACAGCGATCAGATCATGCAGGACTACACCCAGCTCATTCAGGATGCGGATACCGTATTCCCGGCTTATGAGAAGGACGGCACCGTGCCGGATTACCTCCAGAAGTACTACGAGGGTGAATACAAGGAAACCCTGGACAAGTTCGGCATCACCTTTGATGATGTAATGGATTATCTGGATCAGATGTACCAGCAGGGTGAGTTTGATGACCTCCAGTCTGCCCTCGGCAGTACCGGCGGCAACAAAACATCCTCCGGCGCACCAAAATCCAGCTTCACTGGGGTGGAGCTAGCATACTGATCCCATTGCGCAGCAAATAGAACAGGATGAGCATTCCCAGGAGCGGCAGCCAGAAACGCCTGCTTCTGGGAATGATTTTTTTCTGTATGCCGAATGCCGCAAGCAGCTGCTCTCCGTACCACAGTAACCCCAGCAGCGCCAGCAGGGGTACTCCCGGATTGTACCGGACTGCCAGCCACAGTTGCCCGTTCAGCATTGCCTTGATGCTCCGTGTGCCTCCACAGCCGGGACAGTACAGCCCTGTCAGAAACCAGAGCACACATGGAATGTGGAATATGGCGATCTGATCCAGGTACAGCTTCAGCAGCAGAAACAGTGCAGCAGCTCCAAGGGGAAGCAGAAGGGGCAGCCATTTGCGGCATGGGGTCATGATTTAACTTCCTTTCAATGCTTTTTGCATATAGGCATCGGTGGAAATGCCGTAGGGGCGGTTGTATCTGCCGATGCCAAACAGACAGTCCGGATCTCTTGTGATCCGGTTGGGTTCTTCATAACAGGTCAGGGTAGCCAGAAATCCCATGCTCCGCAGCACCGGGATGCTCTCCCGGCACACATAGCCATAGGGGTAGGTGAACACGACAGGCCGCATCTGCACCTGGGACGCCAGCAGGGACTGAAGCTGTTCCAGATCCGAGCGCAGCAGCTCCCGGTATGCAGTTTCCGACTCCTCCGGCAGAATGCCGCAGCCCTGTCGGTGGGTATGGCTGTGCAGGTCATAGGTGTGGTTGCCGATCTCAATGCGTCCGGACTCCAGCAGAGTTTGGATTTCTGGAAAGGTCAGATAGGAATAGGCGGTTATGTGAGAATCCTGCTCTGCCTGGTTCACAATGTAACTGCCCACCACGGAGATCACAGCGCACATGTCGTACTTTTCCAACAGGGGCAGGCACTGCTCCAGATTGTTGTAATAGCCGTCGTCAAAGGTGATCATCACCGGCTTTTCCGGCAGGGGCTTTCCGTTGTATACATACTCCACCAGATCGGACACCAGCACTGCCTGATAGCCATGGTCGGACAAATAGGCAAGGTCACTTTCCAACACCTCCGGGGGGACAACATAGTCGCTGTGCCTGCCGGAAAAGACGCTGTGATACATCAGAACCGGCAGGGGGATCCCATTTTCTCCGGGATCCAATACGCCTTCTGTCCGGAACGGGCTGCATCGGAACAGCAGCATCAGCAGCCCCACCGCCACCAGATCGCACAGCAGCATGATCAAAAAGCGCTTTACATTGCAGCAACGGTACATGTGCATCTTCCTTTCCTCTGTTGCTTCTAAAGACTATGTGGATTGGGCTTGTCACATTCCCGGCATAACCGGAATGGAGGACGCATAGGATGAAGCAGAGGGTTCATACTATATAGGCGGCACCGCAGCATGCGGCAGCGCCTGGGAAGCAGGTGGAAGAATGCGCAGAAGAAGAAACGGATTGCGTGTGCTGATGTGGGGATGCGTTCTGGCAGGTATGCCCCTGCTGGCAGCAGGTATGCTCCAGCTCATTCCCCAGATCCCGGTTGCAGCCAATCGGCTGAATGATTTGCGGACGGATCTGGAGCGGGAACCGGCAGATAACAGGGAGGATCCGCCCTGTTTGTCCAGCGGCTATGGCTGGCTTGCAGAGGAGCCGGACGCCCCGAAACCGGAACAGACCACGGAAGTCGCCACTCAGCCGGAGGCGGAGCCGGTGTTTTACGCCAGTGGGGATCCGGGGGAAAAGCCCTATCCCACTGTGTGGCATCCGGGTAGCGCACGGATCGTCCGGATGGCGTATCAGCGCTATTCCGGCGGAAATATTGTGGATCTGGACAAGTGCGGACAGGTTCGGAACTGTACCAGTGTGGACAATGCCGCATTGTTGGAGGAAAGCCGGAAAGCGCCAGCTTTTACCATTATGGGGGATGGCTCGCCGGAGGTGCTGATCATGCATTCCCATACCACAGAGAGCTTTGAGCCCTATGTGCGGGAGTATGGGGATGCGGAATTCAATTACCGCACGACAGATCCGGCGCTGAGCGTGGTAATGGTGGGGGATCAGATTGAAGCCCAGTTGAAAAAGGCAGGCATCGGCGTGATCCATGACGGTACCATTCATGACTATCCCCGTTATACCGGTTCCTATGACCGGAGCCGGGTGGTGGTCAAGCGGATCCTGGAGGAGAACCCCACCATTAAGGTGGTGCTGGACATCCACCGGGATGCCATTGTCAGCAACGGAAACTTGTTGCAGCCGGTGATTGATGTGGATGGACAGGACACCGCCCAGGTGATGATCATCTCCGGGTGCGACAACGGTTCTCTGAACATGCCAAACTACATGAAAAACTTCCGGTTTGCCAGCTGCCTGCAGCAGCAGATCGAATCCGACACGCCGGGTCTGACCCGGCCGGTGCTGTTCGATTACCGGAAGTATAACCAGGATCTGACCACCGGCAGCCTGCTGATCGAGGTGGGCAGTCACGGGAATACCCTGGCGCAGGTGAAGCGTGCAGGCTCGGTGCTGGGTGCATCCATCGCCCGGGCACTGCTGGATCTGAAGGAGGAAACGTAATATGAAACGGCGTACAAAAAGAACCGCCTGCCTGGCCCTGGTGTATTACATGCTGCTGAACGGGCTGGCGGCGGGGATGCTGCAAGTTTATGTACGATCCTATAATCAAACCAACCGGGAGCCGATCCCGGCGGTGCAGATCACCCGGCAGCCCAGTGCATACCGGGTGCAGGTGGCGCAGGCACAGCTGGAACTGATCGTACCGGAACAGGGGGCACATCAGCGGGAAGTGCTGCTGCCGCCGGCAGTGCGGTATGCTGCCTGGGGGTATGACTGGCTGGAGCAGGCAATGCTCAGGCTAGCTGATGGAAAAACAGTCGGTTTGCATAGTCATTCAATTCTCCCCGGTAGATGAGCAGAGCGCCGGGAATGTGCCGCAGATCCTCCGGCGTACACAGCACTGCCGGTTTGGGCAGGACAATGCCACTTTGTTCGATTATATGGGCGACAAACTGGGAACAGACGTATTTATACCGTCGGTGCAGCCCGATCTGGAACAGCACCGTGCCCATTCCCAGCAGACTATAGGAATACATGCTTCGGTGCAGCTTGAAATGCTCCAATTCGTGCTCAAAGATCAGTCGCTGATGCGGAGTTACCGGGATGGCATACAGCTCACAGGGAATGTCCGAGAATCTGCCCAAGGTGCCCCGTCCTACGATCTCCTGGTTGAAGGTGGCGGGCAGGGGCATGGAAGGAGAGTTGCGGCAGAAGCTGTACATTTCATGCAGATTGCTGTCCGCAGAGATGGAAGCGTGGTTGTAGGGTTTTCTGGTGAAAAAACGGATGATTTTAGCAATGTTGGTACCCGTTCGGCTGACCAGCACGTAGATATAGTCCTGCACACGCACACCTCCTTACATGAATATTGTGAAAACACACAAAAGCAGTAGAAAACTTCCTAATGATTTTCGTGCAAAGAAACTATTTTCTATAATTATAGCATATTCTCTTGAAAAATTCAAGAGAGTTTGGTATAATTATAAAGGTGAGGAACGGGAGCCCTCAACACCCTATAGTCTATGCGTTTGTAGCTCAGCTGGATAGAGCACTGGCCTCCGACGCCAGGTGTCGCAGGTTCGAATCCTGTCAAGCGCACCAAAGCATCCACGCAATCACGTGGGTGCTTTTTCTTTGAAAAGCAATTGGGGAATCTGTTGACACATCTACTGCACAATTTCTGTGCGGCGATGCCCTAGGGCGGCGCCATGCAGAACGTGTACGGTGTCACATAACAGAACATTGCCGTCTGTGAGTTATCACAGACGGCTTTTTTATGCCTGCGTGTCCAAAGTGCCACTTTTCACCTGTAACATCACATCGGCGTAGAACTCGGTTCCCATGTGATGAAACCTTGCGGTGCCCCGGTATTTTTCAGCAATCATTTTTACGGAGTGGATCCCGATTCCGCTGCCCTTCCGCTTGGTGGATTCATACTGCCCGTCCTTCAGCCGGACAAAGCCATCAAAGCTGTTGGTAGAAACAATATAGAGGTTGACGTTGTTTCTCAACTCCACAGACAGGCAGTGATAGCGTGGGGCGGTATCCTCCACCGTACTGCATCCGGCAAAGGCATTTTCAATGAGATTTCCCAGCAGACTGCACAGATCCGGCTCTGCAACATGGATCCATTCCGGGATATCCGTGTGCCAGTCCAGCCGGATCCCATTGCTTGCAGCCAGCTGTACATAGTAATTCAAAAGCGTGTTGACCGCATGATTTTTGCAGAACTGCCGGATCTCCGTTTCCGGCAGGGTGCTGGCATACTTTGTGAGATACTGCTGCAGGGCGGTTAAATTTCCTGCATCCGCAAGCTGCTTCAGGGTAAACACAGACTGCTTGAAGTCATGCCGTTCCTTGGCTGTATCTTCGATGTATTTTTTCTGCATCCGATACTGATTCTCCGCCATTTCAAAGAACTGGATTCGTTCCTGGATGGCGGCTGTGCGTAAGATCCCCATTGCCGTATGGTAAAAGGAAACGTACATCGCAATCAGAAACAGCAGCAGCGTAATATATATGGGGAAGCATCTGCCCACATACAGAGTGGCATAGTGCCGGGGGATGATGGCGAGATTCAGCAGTAGAAAGGCGGCGGACACAGCGATCATAGAGCCCCATGCGCCGGAAACCAGCAGCCGGTCGATCAGGATGCTGCCCCACTTGCGCAGGGGGAAGATGAGCAATACCGCCGCTATGCCGGTGGCTGCAAACTGAAACAGAGCTGCCTGCCAGCTGAACTGACCGGAGGTGCTCCCCGGATGGAGCCATGCATCATAGGCGTAGGAAAAATTGGAGACGAATGCGGACACCACACAGCTGAACAGGAATGTGCAGATGCAGCGGCTCCAGTCGGTTTTTTATGTCAGGCGATAGCCCACGCTGAACAGCAGCAGAGAGGGCAGCAGGATTATGTTGCAGTCCAGTCCCAGGGCAGCTGCACACCAGGCAGCAGCCGGAATATAGACCAGCAGCGTACCTGCCGCAAGCAATGCGGATTTTTTCGGCGAAAAACGCAGCTGTCGATGCATGGGCAGGTAGCACAGCATGGCAGAAGGGATCAGCACCAGAAACTGTACTGCCTGTTGCAGCCAATTCAGAATTGTCAAGAGGATCGCCTGCCTTTCTGTCCACTGCGGATTGCGGAAAAGCTGTAATGCAGCCAGGCTTCTTCAATGTTTGCCCTGTCCCTGACCTTAACCGGAAGAGTCTCACCGCTGCTCATGCGGCAGCCGTATTCCCCGAAAGCGGTGATGTGATCCATATTGACCAGCATGCCCTTGTTGATCAGCAGAAACCGCTTGTCCCGGGCAAGGGGATCGGCAAAGTCTGAAAATTTCATGCGTGTGCTGTATTTGTTCCCGCTGCTGTCCGTGATGCGCACATAATGGTCGTCTGCAACGGCGGAAACAAACTGCTCATACAACAGGCGGACAGTCTGCCTGTTGCTGGTGAATGTGAGGTATCTCGCCTTGGGAGGCATGACCCGGAGCACATCCTCCATGACCTTGCGGATTCGGTCTGGCTCAAATGGCTTTTGTATGTATTCAAAGGTGTGACAGGCAAATGCCTCCGGCATATGCTCCATGCTGGTGGTCAGAAAAATCAGAATACAGCGACTGTCCTGATGACGCAGAGCGGCGGCTGTTTCTGTTCCGGACATGCCCTGCATGTAGATATCCATGAACACCACATCAAAGCCACCCGGTTCAAAGTGTTTCAGGAAGTCTTCGCCGCTGGAAAAGCAATGGATCTCAAACTCCACTGCCAGCTCCGCACCCAGGCAGTTCAGAGCATGCTCCATGTTGGCGGATTCCTCCGGCATATCATCTACAATTCCAATGCGCACCTTTCACACCTCGCTCGTGTCTGTACACAGTATCCGGCTGTTCACAGCCACCCACTCTATTATACAATATCCGCAAGGCTTTTTCCACTCCTTCCGTTGACGTTTACGACAGAAAATTGACGTTCACGACAGTTTGATTGCAATGCTCCGCTGGATGTGGTATAATAAGGGCAACACAGTACCCTGCAGGCTCTGTGGGGATTTGTCTGAAATATACAGAAAGGAATGAAAGCGATGAAAAAAACACTGAAGAAACTGACGGCTCTGTTTGCCGCATTGCTGATGTGCGGATCACCCCTCCTGGAGTTCCCGGACGGCAGCTTCCGCCTGGATCTTTCAGCATGGGCGGCAGAGGAAACGGAGCATACGGAGCACAGCTATGACAACGGCTTCTGTACCTCCTGTCAGGCACTCCAGCCAGCCGAGCAGAATGCAGAGGCGACCTATGAGATCGGCAACGCAGGACAGCTGTTCTGGTTTGCGGCTCTGGTCAACGGTACCCTTACAGACGGAACAGAACAGAATACAGCAGCAAACGCCGAATTGACGGCGGATATTACGGTAAACAAATATGTAGTGAACGAGGACGGCTCGCTCAATGAATATGATGCGGATAGCTTTCGCCCATGGACACCCATTGGAGATCATTCCGTTCGGGGGAGCGAATTTAAGGGTGCGCTTGACGGAAAGGGTCATACCGTCAGCGGTCTTTATATTCAGGATACAAAGAAGATTGGCGTGGGGCTTGTGGGTGCAGCCAACGCCTCTGCAAGCATTTCCAACATCCGTGTTGTGGACTCCTATTTTTCCGGAAGGGATTATGTAGGCGGCATCTGTGGAGTTATAGAGAATGGCAGCGACATTGTAAACTGCTCTTTTGCCGGTTCCGTTACTGCGGATAACAGCGTCGGTGGTATCTGCGGCAGGGCTGTAAGCACAAACATTGAGCGTTGCTATGCGAACAGTACCGTGACCAATTCTTTGTCGTATTTGGGCGGCATTTGCGGCAGCGTAGACTCGGCATCGATCGACCACTGTTATTTCAACAAGGAGCGGTTCAGCGGAGAGGTCGTGAGTCGTACCGTTTCTTCTACCATTACAAATTCCTCGGGGGAGAGCGCCGCAGAGGTGGCAAGCGGTAGGATCGCATATCTGCTCCAGGAGGGACAGTCGGTGCCGTTCTGGGGACAGAAGCTCGGCGAGGACAGTGATCCGATGCTGGGCGGCGCAAAGGTCTATCAGGTAGACGTATACAGCACCTGTGACAAGGCAGGCGAGCCTGGAGTCGGATACAGCAATACGGATCAGCCCCTGTACAGCCAGCATGTGGACTACGAGGCGCATAATGGCTTCTGCGCCTGCGGTGCAACTCCCCAGGCTGCTGCACAGAATGCAGAGGGGTACTACGAGATCTCCAACCCGGGGCAGTTGTACTGGTTTGCAGGGCTTGTGAACGGCACGCTTGCAGGCGTGTCCCGGAACACCTCTGCCAATGCAGTGCTGACGGCGGATATCACGATCAATGAAAACGTACTGCTGGAGGACGGTACCCTGAATGCAGAGAAGACAGCTGCGTTCCGCCCCTGGTCACCCCTGGGTGACGATTACATGAATCCCTATGCAGGTAATTTCAATGGCGGCAATCATACGATCAGCGGCCTGTATTTGGATATGGAACAGGGCAACGGCGGTTTTATCGGCATTCTGGAAAGCGGGAGAACCGTGTCCGATCTTACCATTGCGGATTCCTACTTCAAGGCGCCGACATCAGTGGGCGGTATCTGCGGTGTGGCCAACGGCAATATCCAGAACTGCCACAATGGGGCAACCCTGTCCGGTACGGCTTCCGGCGGCGGTATCTGCGGACAGAGCGGCACGGGAACGGTCATTTCCGGTTGTACCAATACCGGCAGGATCTTTGCTACATATATCGGCGGCGGCATCTGCGGCTATTCCGGGAAGACTGCAACCATCAAAAATTGCTTCAATTCCGGTTCCGTCAGCGCAGGAGGCTGTGCCGGCGGCATCTGCGGATCCGGGTATGATACGTATTACATTCAGAACTGTGCCAACATCGGCACTGTGACCAACGACCAGGATTGTGCCAGCATCTGCGGTCAGCCCAGCACCAGCAGCAGCACCGGGCAGGGAGCGGTCATCACTGATTGCTATTACCTGGAGACGGCAGCGCCGGATGCCAATGCGGAGTCGCTGAACGGGGAGGCGTTTTCCTCCGGCAAGGTAGCATGCCTGCTGCAAGGCTCCCAGCCGGAGCAGGCTTGGGGACAGAAGCTGGGGACGGATGCATACCCCATCCCCGGCAGTCCGGATATTGTGTATAAAAACGGCATCTTTGAAAGCTGTGAGCTGGAGCCGGTTGTGGTTTACGGCAATACCAGACAGAGCGTGTATAACGGACACGGTGGTTATGCATCCCACAACGGCTTCTGCGCTTGCGGAGAAACCATACAGCCTGCACTGCAAAATGAAGCAGGCGCATACGAGATCGGCAACACCGGACAGCTGCTCTGGTTTGCAAAGCTTGTAAACGGAGCCCTAGCGGATGTGGAGCAGAATCTGTCCGCCAATGCAGTGCTGACAGCGGATATTGTGCTCAACGAAAACCTGCTGAATGACCAGGGAGAACTGAACGAGGGAACATTCCGCCCCTGGACGCCCATGGGTACGGAGGATACGCCATACACCGGCAGCTTTGACGGACAGGGGCATGCCATCAAGGGAATATATCTGAATGAAAGCGGCACGGACAACGCAGGCTTGTTCCGTGCATCAAACGGCACGATCGCCAATCTGCGCCTGGTGGACTGCTATGTCATCGGACAGCGTAAAGTGGGTGCTGTCTGCGGCTTAAACAACGGAACCATTCGCAATTGCGCTGTTTCCGGTATGGTAACAGGCACTATAAATGTAGGGGGTATTTGCGGCTACATGGAGAAAAATAGGGTGGTGGAAAACTGCCTGAGTGATGTTCGTGTAACCGCTACCGCTTATGGAGCCGGTGGAATCTGCGGCAGCAGCGGCGGAATCATCAGATACTGCCTGGTTTTGGGGCCCGTCAGCGGCAACACCTTACAAGGCGGCATCTGCGGTGGTTATTTAGGAATGTATGCAATCATACAGAACAGCTATTTTAACAGTGATGTATTTGACGGTAAGGTAATACCAATAGATACCAATTGCGAAATCACGGATTCTTCGGGCAAGACTGCCGCAGAGCTGGCAAGCGGTGAAGTTGCTTGTCAGCTGGGAGAAGCCTGGGGACAGAACATTGACAACGGAGAAACGGTTCAGGACATACCTGTGCTTGGAGGCGCAAGGGTTTACCTGAGACGGATTTACACCACCTGCGCCAAGTCGGATACCCCCGTCACTGTTTACAGCAATACCAACGGGGATCAGGCTCCGGCTCATGATCTGAACAACGGCTTCTGTGAAACCTGCGGTTACATGGAGCCGGCGGTGCAGAATGCGGAAGGTACTTATGAGATTGGCAACGCCGGGCAGATGTACTGGTTCGCAGGGCTTGTGAACGGTACGCTGGAAAGCGTGGAGCAGAAACGATCTGCCAATGCTGTGCTGACAGCGGATATTGTACTGAACAAACATGTGCTGAACGATGCCGGCGAACTGAACCAGGGTACGTTCCGCCCCTGGACACCAATGGGGATCAGCGATGTACCTTATATGGGCGTCTTTGACGGACAAGGGCATGCCATCCAGGGAATGTATCTGAATGAAAGCGACACCGACTATGTAGGCTTGTTCCGTTCTGCATCCGGTACGATCACCAATTTATGCCTGGATGATTTCTATGTAAACGGGCGATCTAAAGTCGGCGGGCTTTGCGGTAGAAACAGCGGAACCATTAGAGAGTGTTACACTTACGGTCTGGCTGTGGGGAATTCCTATTTGGGCGGCATCTGTGGATGGAATTGTAGTAGCGGCGTGGTGGAGCACTGCATCAATGATGCCTGGGTGACCGGCACAGAGGATGCCATCGCGATTGGTGGTATCTGCGGCGTAAACGACGCTTATCTACAGGGATGCGCCAATACAGCCTCCCTGCAGGGGGACTATAATCTTGGCGGTGTGTGCGGCAGCAATAATCAGTCGATTCTGAACTGCTACAGCACGGGAGACCTGGAAGGTCTGAGCAATGTAGGCGGCGTTTGCGGATTGAATACTGGCTCTCTTGTGTGCTGCTACAGCTTCTGCAACGTAACGGGCAACGAAAATGTCGGCGGTATTGCGGGTCTGCAGAGCACGAAAGGAAAAATGGAAGTCTGCTATTTTAACAGCGATCTGTTCAGCGGTCCGGTATTCGGCGGCGAGGACGGTAAAATGGAGAAGTCCTCCCCCATGACTGCGGATGCCTTTGCCTCCGGTGAGGTCGCATACCTTTTTCAATCCAGACTGTTGGATTCTCCCTGGGGACAGCTGCTTGGTATGGATCCCATGCCGACGCTCTACAACCCGAATATTGTGTACAAAAATCAAGCATACGATAGCTGTGAGCTGGAAGCGGGTACGGTTTACGGCAATGCCCCGGCGGAGCCGGTTTACAACGGACACGGAGGCTATGAGTCCCGCAACGGCTTCTGCGCCTGCGGCAAGACGGTGCAGCCTGCTGTTCTGAACGACAACATGAAGTATGAGATCAGCAATGCTGGTCAGCTGTACTGGTTTGCCGGGCTTGTGAACGATACACTGGAAAATGTGGATCAGAACCGGTATGCCAATGCTGTGCTGACGGCGAATATCACAGTGAACCAATTTGTGCTGAGCGGTGGGGCGCTATCGGGAGAAGATCATCGTAAGTGGACGCCCATTGGAACACCCGGAGCAGCCTATGCAGGTACCTTTGACGGAAACGGTTACAGCATCAGCGGACTGTACGTGAACGATGCTGACCTGGATCATGTGGGACTCTTTGGAATGTCCGAGGGTAAGATCTGCAATGTCCGCATCATGGATTCCTATCTGCTGGGCAGGATTGCCGTAGGGGCTGTGTGCGGCTATAATGATGGTACCATCCGGCAATGCGCTGTGGAAGGCGTTGTAAAAGGCAGTACCAGTGTAGGCGGTATCTGCGGCGTCAATGATTCGGCTATCCTCGGTCGCATTCAGAATTGCCAGAATGCTGCCAGTGTATCGGCAGATGCCAATGCCGGCGGCATTTGCGGCAGAAATGACGGAACCATTCAGAGATGCTGCAGCGTTGGGCAGGTGACCAGCAACCTATACGCAGGTGGTATCAGCGGCATCAATGACGCTGAGGGAAGCATCGAAATCTGCTTCTACAACAGCGACGTGTTCAGCGGCGATGGGATCGGAACCGAGACTGGAAAATCAAAGGACGTTCTGGGAAAGAACGCTGCGGAACTCTATTCCGGCGAGGTGGCATACCTCCTGCAATCGGGACAGTCGGGTGAGATCTGGGGGCAGGACCTGGACAACGGAAAGATCCATCAGAGTGAACCTTCTCTGGACGGCGAAAAAGTATATCAGTACTTAACCTATGAAGGCTGCAACAACCAGGCGCCCTATACCGTTTCCTACAGCAACACGGCGCTGCAGGATACCTTCCGGGGGCATGTGTACGAAAACGGCAAGTGCAAGTACTGCGATTTCTTTGAAAATCAGGTTGGCGCACACCTGGCTGGTTATTCTCTGAGCCTGGGCGGCAATATCGGCGTTCGCTTCTACATGGAGCTGGATCCTCGCACTGTAGCACGCTTCGACAGCTATATGCTGTTTACTTTGCCAGATGGTCAGACTAAGAAGATCTATGTATCGGATGCCATAAGGGAGACCCGCAACAACCAGACCTATTATATCTTCAACTGCGAGGTCGCTCCGAAGGAAATGACTGCCCCGATTACGGCACAGATGTATGCCGGCTCGCTGTGCAGTGAACTTTACACTTTTATGGTGGCGGACTATGCAGACTATATTTTCGACCACGAGAATCAGTATTCTGCGGAAACGGTGGCACTGACCCAGGAGATCCTGCGGTATGGTGCATACGCCAAGGCATACTTTGACGGGGATACTTTGGGCGCTGCTGAGGAAATGCGCGGCATCACTGCGGATACTCTGGCGGATGCAAATCCCACCGTATCCGGCACATTGCCGGCGGGCATTACCTACTACGGCTCCAGCTTGGTGCTGGAATCCGATATGATCCTGCGGCATTACTTCAAGGTGAAAACCGGTGTGGACGTGAGCCAATACGGCTTTAGCGGCAACAAGGGGGAGTATTACTATATGGATCAGCAGATCACCCCCGGCAGAACCGCTGCTGACTGTGTGATCGGCGATTACACCCTGCACTATGACACCATGTGCTATGTGCATGCAGTGCTGGCAAGTCCGGATGCGCCGGAGAATCTGCAGCAGCTTGCTGCGGCTCTGTATCTGTACAACCAGGCGGCGGCAGCATATCTGAAAAACGTAATTGGATAAACCAACAGCCTCATCGGGAAACCGATGGGGCTGTTTTTGCCTTCAGTGATTGCAAGTAATGGATATTTGTGATAAAATATGATACAAAGCATCTGAATAAACGGACGAAAAGAGGTGGCATGCTTGAAACGATACAGGGTTGCTTTGTGTGGACTGATCCTGCTGATGGTGCTGGTAATGCTGAATGGATGTCATGCAGAATATGAATGTACCATTCAGTTCCAGGAGGGAACAGAGGCGGAGGGGATGCTGGAGCTGCTGATTCCACTGGCGGAGGAGGATCCGGAGTATCGTGAATACAAGGAGATTGAGGGTGTAAGGAAATCCGCACCCCCGGTGGCGCTGCAGGATGGGAGCACATATCGGAGCATTCAATGGTATTCCCATCTGTCAGATATACGCACGAATCCGGGAAAGACTACGCTGTGCTTCAATGCAGCTGATGAGTTTCTCAATTTGTGTGAAACTCGTCGGAGTTTCAGGATCGCCTTGGTGGATTCCCAGGGGAATCTGCTTCAGCTTTCGGAAGAATACCCCTTTCAGTCCGGAAAGCAGAGCTATCTGGTGCCGCCCATCCTATACAATCCGGAAACCAATACGGTGCTGCCCCAGTACCGGTATCGGCAGACCTTTTCGCAAGTGATCCGGGATTTGATCCTATGCAGGATGATGAAGAGTGTGCCTTGGGCAGCCATTGCAGCTCTGATTACAATACTGGTGCGAAGATGGACTGGCGGGGCGGGTGTTTCCAACCGCTATTACCAATTATATTTTCTTGCATTGTGCCTGCCAAGCCTGATCTATCTGGGCTGTACCTTGTACGAGGCATTCCAGAGCACACTGACAAACCAGGAAGCGTGGAAGCGGTTTTGTGAGTCTATGCATTTTTCCACAAAGGAACTATGCTGGTTTGCAGTACCCTATCTGATTCTGTTGCTTTTGGGTTGCTGGAATGTGGTGAATCGGATTCGCCGCTGGGTACAGAAAAACCTGGACCCGCCGCAATAATTGGATTTAAGGCAACACCTTCGGGGCTTTGCGTATGGGGACAACTATTGCCTTAGGATTTCCCCTTGCATGCGTTTGACTTGGTGGCAGCGTAGCTCATATCCAGGAGCATTTTGATGGTTTCGTCCGATGCGCCGCCGTCCAGCGCCACTGTGATCCAGTGGGCTTTGTTCATGTGATATGCAGGAAAGCAGCCCGGCCGCTACCGAAGGGAAGGAATCAGCAGGGGATCGCATTTCAGATTGACCACATCCAGCATATCCGAACCGGACAGCCCGAGTTTATCTCTGGATACGTTCATAATCAGTGCAAACCATTTGCGGTTGCCCCTGTGGCGAAACACCTTGTGCCGGGGATGACTTGCCCAGGGACAGTCCGACTCCGACGGGTACCAGGCAAGGATGAATTATTCAAATTCGGTTCGATTCACTGTGGTCGCCTCCTGATTGCCATAAGTATGTCCTTATTGTATCATAAACGAGGCATCACAGCAAGGCTTCTCACCTTGACAAAATCCTATGGGTTCGGTATACTATATCATAGAAACCTACACAGAAAGGAAACGCCATGCATTGCAAGGAATGGATCGACAAGCTGGAGGTACAGCCCCTGGAGCGGGCGGAATACATTCGGCTGCTGTCAGACTATACAGAAGAAGATCGGTTGTATGCCCAGGAAAAGGCACGGAAAATCGGGGATCGATACTTCGGAAAGCAGATCTTCGTCCGGGGACTGATCGAATTTACAAGCTACTGCAAAAATGACTGCTATTACTGCGGTCTGCGTCGGAGCAATCCCAAGGCGGAGCGCTACCGACTGACGGAGGAGGAGATCCTGGATTGCTGTCGGGAGGGGTATGCCCTCGGCTTCCGCACCTTTGTACTGCAAGGGGGAGAGGACGCTTATTTCACCAGGGAGCGGATGGTACACATAATCCGGCAGATCAAAGGTGCCTATCCGGACTGCGCTCTGACCCTGTCCATCGGGGAGCGGTGTCGGGCGGATTATGCAGCATTCCGACAGGCCGGGGCTGACCGGTATCTGCTGCGGCATGAAACGGCGGATCCGGCACATTACCGTGTTTTGCATCCGGAGCCTCTTTCCCTGGAGCATCGGATCAAATGCCTGGAAACGCTCAAGGAACTGGGTTTCCAGACCGGCTGCGGCTTTATGGTGGGATCCCCCGGGCAGACTCCGGAAACCCTGGCAGAGGACTTGCTGTTTATCCGGCGGTTGCAACCGCAAATGGTAGGTATCGGCCCCTTCATTCCCCATGGGGACACCCCTTTTCATAATAAGCCCCAGGGGACTCTGGAATTGACCCTGTTTCTGCTGAGCCTGATCCGGATCCAGCAGAAGCAGGTGCTGCTGCCTGCCACCACGGCGCTGGGTACGATTGATCCCCGAGGGCGGGAGCTTGGGATTCTGGCTGGTGCCAATGTGGTGATGCCGAATCTTTCTCCGGTGGCGGTGCGGAAGAAATATTCTCTGTACGACAACAAGATCTGCACCGGGGAGGAAAGCGCCCAGTGCCGTTCCTGTCTCCAAAAGCGGATGGAGTCCATCGGCTACACTTTGGTGACTGACCGGGGGGATTATCCTGCGTAGCTGCTCCATTCTCAATTAAATGGACAAAAAAGTTCAATGAATCGCCGGATTGCTTCCTTGCGTTTTGAACAAAGCACGGATTTCGGAGGCGGACTGTGCAAAGCGCGCCGAAGGCTTTGCGCAGTGTTGCCCTACAGCTTATAAGCGGAGGAGTATATGCTCGATAAAGCCCAGGAAGACATGATCCAATCAATTTGTTTTGGATTGAAAAAAATAAAAAGCAAAAGTAAAGTCCTTATAATTCTCCAGTTGATTACCGACGTTTATTTGTTTTCAAGCTTGCTTATGGAACTAATATCGTCGTTCTATGCATTGCCTTTCATAACGCTGATTGTTATTATAGTGAAAGCGGTACTTACGAGCATGAAACGAGATACTGTATCATGTGCTATATGCTCAGCACTCAATTTATCAGCCTTTGCAATGGCATTTGCTTTTAAAATAATAGATTATAATACAGCCGCTGCATTTATAATCGCCTTCATGATTTATGGTCTGCGCATAAAGCAATGTGTTATTGAAAAGAAAATCAACTCGCTCTACGGATACCCGACCTTTCATGCTTTTTTTATTATCAACGAATTAAAAAAGGACGAGTCTCTTTCCAACGAAGTGATTGCTGAATATAGTTTGATAGACAATGATCCTCTGTTAAAAAGTGAAATGAAGAGAATCCGGATGAGCCCATTGATAAATGTTATACGTCTATTGGGAGTAGTCGGGGTTGTTGCCGGAATCATTATAATGTGTAACGGTCTGAACACTTCAGTAAAGATCAACAGTGCAGGGGCGATGAATACGGTCTCAAGCTCTCCAAACGGCACTTATTTCTGTGGTTCAACAAATAAAATATGTGGTATATCAAATACCGGTATGGATAAAAATGCTGAAGATATTTATTGGTGTATAATTGGTGACGAGTGTGTTACAATAAAAGTTCCTTTGCAATACAAAGAGATTTTCGCTAAGTTTTATAATCGTACTGAAGAAAATGATAGTTCATCTTATGATGAATATTCCAATGAAAAAGTTGAATTTCGTGGAATCGTTTGCGATGCAAGCAAATATGATGCAAGCATTATTAATACCAAAACTCTGAAATCCGAAGAGGATTCATTGATTATAACGGATAAGTTCATCGAAGTCATTTCTCCAGATATCTTAGAGAAAAACATGAACCTCGGGTTCACGATCACTTTGATTGGTATAGCAGCTTATATGATTACGATTGTACTTAGGGCAACATCGGACAAAGCTTATGCGGCGTTGCCTTAACTTAACCTTTTACAGTTCCAATGTTTGATACATAGACCGGACTTGTATTGTATAAAGCCCTCATTTTTCTTAAAATTAGTATACTTGATTTAATGTTTTAAAACGGAGATCTTTCGCTTTTTATTGACAAGGCGTCAAAAATCTGATATACTAATATATTGTATAGGTGTAACCTGATATTGAAGTGAATGAGGAGTTGTTACTATGGCAAAGAAGCAGATGTCCCGTGAGGGTTACGAAAAGCTGGAACAGAAGCTAAGCTATCTGATTACCGTGCGCCGTGCGGAAGTAGCACAGAAACTGAAAGAGGCACGTTCCTTCGGCGACTTGTCCGAGAATGCAGAGTACGATGAGGCAAAAAACGAACAGGGCATCCTGGAAGCGGAAATTGCCGAGCTGCAAATCACCCTGGAAAATGCGGAGATCGTGGAAGATGATAACATTTCCGTGGACGAGATCGGTATGGGCTCCATCATTGAGATTCGCCGGGTTGGCACGGACAAGATCGAGCGGCTCCAGATCGTAGGCACCAACGAGGCAAACTTCAAGGAGGGCAAGATCTCCGACGAATCTCCCATCGGCAAATCGGCGCTGAAAAAGCGTGTGGGCGATACCTTCCTGGTAGAGGCACCCGCCGGTGAGCTGGAGTTCGAGGTTGTAGCAATTTCCAAGTAACAGAAAGGAGTGTGCGGAGCCGCCGAGCTGCCGCAAAGTTGCATGAGTGAAGTAGAAAACAGCGCTGCATTGGAAGAAGCAGTGCAGGATGTCCATATTTTAAAGAAGGTTCGCCTGGAAAAGCTGGATGAATTAAAGGTCAAGCATGAGAATCCTTACGAGATCACGAAATATCCGGTGGATGCCCACAATGCAGAATTGAAGGCTGCCTTTGAAAAAGAGGAAGCCCGGATGATCGCTGAGGCTGCCGGCGATGAGGAAAAGCTCAATGCGTTGCTGGAGGCCCAGAAGGAAAAGATCGTGCACATTGCCGGCAGAATTATGAGCTGGCGTGACATGGGCAAGGCGAATTTTATCGATGTGCGGGACGGTTCTGACCGGATCCAGGTCTATGTGCGGATGAATGAGATTGGTAAAGAAGCCTTTGCTGACTTTAAAAAGTGGGATATCGGTGACATTGTGGGCGTAGAGGGCTTTGTGTTCCGTACCCGCAAGGGCGAAATTTCCATACATGCCAAATCCATTGTACTGTTGTCCAAGTCCCTGCTGCCCCTGCCGGAAAAATGGCATGGTCTGAAGGATCAGGATATCCGCTACCGGCAGCGGTATGTGGATCTGATCGTCAACCCGGACGTAAAGGACACCTTCCTCAAGCGCAGCCAGATCCTGCGGGAGGTTCGCAGCTACCTGGACAATCTGGGCTATCTGGAGGTAGATACGCCGGTGCTGCATACGCTGGAGATTGGCGCATCCGCACGTCCCTTTATTACGCACCACAATGCCCTGGATCTGGATATGTATCTGCGGATCGAGACCGAATTGTATCTGAAGCGACTGATCGTGGGCGGCTTTGAAAAGGTATACGAGGTAGGGCGGATCTTCCGGAACGAGGGCATGGACACCTCCCACAACCCGGAGTTCACCTCCATTGAAATGTACCAGGCTTACACCGACTATATTGGCATGATGAATCTGATCGAGGATATGTACCGGACCATTGCCCGGAAGGTATGCGGCAGTGATGTGATCACCTACCAGGGTGTGGAGATCGACATGGGCAGGCCCTGGGAGCGTCTGACCATGGTGGAGGCTGTGAAGAAGTATGCCGGTGTGGATTACAACGATTGGGCAACGGATGAACAGGCACGTGCCGTGGCAAAGGAAAAGGGCGTGGAAGTGGACGAAGGAGATGCTGCCACCAAGGGGCATGTGCTGATCGCCTTCTTTGATGCATTTGTGGAAGAAAAGCTGATTCAGCCCACCATCATCTACGATTATCCGGTGGAGAATTCTCCCCTGGCAAAGCGGAAGCCCACTGATCCTGCATTTACCGAACGGTTCGAGTATTTCATCTACGCTCGTGAAATGGGCAACGCATTCTCTGAGTTGAACGATCCTATCGATCAGCGGGAGCGTTTTGAGCGGCAGGTTGCTGCGAAGCGTGCCCAGGGCAACAACAATGCTACCGTGGATGAGGATTTCGTTACCGCACTGGAATATGGTATGCCTCCCACCGGTGGATTGGGCTTTGGCTTGGATCGTCTGGTGATGCTGCTGACTGACAGCGCATCCATCCGGGATGTTCTGTTGTTTCCCACAATGAAACCCTTGAATGATGTAAACAAAGGCAATGATGTAAAAAATCAGCCTGCCGAAGAAATGAAGGCTGAGCCTGAAAAGATTGATTTCTCAAAGGTAAAGATTGAGCCTTTATTTGAGGAAGCAGTTGACTTTGATACATTCAGCAAGTCAGATTTCCGTGCAGTAAAGGTTAAAGAGTGTGTTGCAGTACCGAAGTCAAAGAAACTGTTACAGTTCACTCTTGATGACGGAACAGGCACAGACAGAACCATTTTAAGCGGTATTCACGCTTATTATGAGCCGGAAGAACTGGTTGGAAAGACTCTTATCGCTATCACAAATCTTCCACCGAGAGCTATGATGGGCATTGACTCTTGTGGTATGCTTCTCAGTGCTATCCACGAAGAAGAAGGCGAAGAAAAGCTTCATCTTCTGATGGTTGATGACCATATTCCGGCAGGTGCAAAGCTCTATTAAAATGATGCAAAGATGTACCGTTTTACCAAATAGACGGGACGTACTTCATTTGATAAAAAACTGAAAAAACAGCGATTTACATCAAACTTACATCATTTGATGCAGAGATTTGTGCAGGCACGAAAAAATCGCATAATTTTAGTGTTTAACCCTGAGAGAGATTAACTCTTTCAGGGTTATTTTTTTGCCAAAAATCGCAAACTACAAGAAAAAGCCGAAACTTCATATACTTTAATCACATAGGAAGTGGAGGTTTTGATATGAGTAACAGCTTAGCGGCAGTACATCCGGAATTGATTGTCGAATGGTCGGATAGGAATTTACCGCTGACACCGGACAGCGTGACTTTCGGCTCTAATAAGAAAGTATGGTGGAAAGGCACTTGCGGTCACGAGTGGGAAACAAGCGTAAAAGCTCGTTCCAACGGCGAAAAATGCCCGATATGTTCAGGTGCAAGAGTAGTTACGGGTATTAACGATTTAAGTACATTGAAGCCTAAATTGGCTTCTGAGTGGTCTGAGAAGAACGAACTAAAGCCGACAGAGGTTTCTATCGGCTCTCACAAAAAAGTAATTTGGCAATGTAAGCAGGGACACGAATGGACTGCTACCGTAAAGAGCAGAACCACCAATAAAACGGGCTGTCCATATTGCTCTCATAATAAAGTCCTTGCCGGATTTAATGACCTTGCGACAGTATTGCCGGAAGTAGCAGCCGAATGGTCTGATAGAAACGAAAAGAAACCCACAGAAGTTACAGCGTTTGCAAACAGCAAGGCTTGGTGGAAGTGCGAAACCTGTGGCTATGAATGGAATATGCTTATCTCCACACGCTCCTATGGCAGCAAATGCCCTTGTTGCAGCGGATATGTTCTTGTGAAAGGCAGAAATGATTTGAAAACCACTCACCCAAACATTGCCGAGGAATGGTCGGAACAAAATTTCCCATTACAGCCTGATGAGGTTAATGCCAAATCAAGAAAGAATGTATGGTGGCATTGCAAAAAATGCGGTAACGAGTGGAAGTCAGTTATCAACGCTCGTGTCAAAGGAACGGTATGCCCCGTTTGTTCAGAAAGAGCAGTTCGTGCAGGATACAACGACCTTGCAACGACGAACAGCGAATTGCTTGTTGAGTGGGATTATGAATTAAACAAGTTGAAACCGACAGAAGTTTCGAGAAGCTCGGCAAAGAGAGCTTGGTGGAAATGCAGATACGGACACTCTTGGAGTATGAAGATAGTAGAGCGTGCAGTTCTCGGCAAAGGTTGCAGAGAGTGTGAACAGGAATATAGGTCTTTGTTCCCCGCATTTGCGATTAGTTACTACGCAAAAATGAAAGGCTTAAAAATCGAACTCGGTTCAGACAGGCTACTCGGTATTCCTATTGATGTATATATCCCGTCCGAACAGGTAACAATCGAAGTGAATTTAGGCTCGGAGAAAATAGAAACGCTGAAAGAACATCTATGCAAGCAAAGAGATGTAAAGCTCATAAGGCTACCGATAAAAGAGAATGAAACGGAAACCGAATATGCACAGCGTATCAAAGCAGCATTTCAAAGCGTACATATATTTATTTCTTCTGATACTGAACAAGATTGCAGGATAATTAAAAGAATATTTGAGAATTGGAGGGATAACCGATGAGAGAAAAGAAATATCATCTCTACCTGACAGCCAATGAGCAAAGCAAAGTGATACAGTCGCTTATAGATTTGAAAAACAATTTGATAGCACAAGGAAGATACACCGACGCAGTAGATGATGTTCTTCTTAAAGTGTTGTCTGCAAAGAAAAAGAAATTGAAAATTGAATAGTTCACGCATTTATGCCGTCTGTTTCCAACCGAAACAGGCGGCTTTTTTTGTTGCAGAAAATTTTTTTGAAAAATTTTTCGGAAAAACGGCGATTTTGGGTGTGCATTTCATACCCCTTTGTCCAAATGAGTGAAGGGGTTAATTCCGAATGACAATTCGGAGCCTTTCATTTGGACATTGAAAATTGAATATACAGGTCGCTAAGACTTTAATTCTGATGATAGCCACTTTATCGGGTACGCCGTAACTTCTCATTGAGAACAGCGAGAACTCCCGGTATAAGTAACAGGTTGCCCCTGTTACGGCGATGACAGTCAGAAGGATAATGATACTTCTCTACGGAGCTGGCGGAGAACCCGGCAGAGGTGAAACTCCTATGATACAGATAGCAGTCTGTTCCTTAGCGACTTCCCGAAAGCGATATGCTCGGCAAGGGGTATTGAGAATAAATATTGCCACGACCGTTTAGGAAATGAAACGGTCAAGTACATAGTCGTATTTTAATGACTATGAATTTCACGAAAGGAGGACGCAAAAGTGTCGAACTGCAAAACGATTGCTATATGCAATCAAAAAGGCGGAGTTGGAAAGACAACCACTACGGTAAATCTCGGTGTAGGTCTTGCGATGCAGGGCAAGAAAGTATTGCTCATAGACGCAGACCCACAGGGCGACTTAACCACTTGTCTCGGTTGGCAGGATACAGATAGTTTGGGTATCACGCTTGCAACGAAACTTACAGAAATAATTAACGAAACGATGAAAGACCCTACGGTCGGTATCTTGCACCACGACGAAGGTGTTGACCTTATTCCGGCAAATCTTGAACTCTCGGCAATGGAATTTAACCTTGTTAATGCAATGAGCAGAGAAACGGCATTAAGAAATTATCTAACCGAAGTAAGGGACAAATACGACTATATCCTTATAGATTGTATCCGTGTCTTTCCGAGAACCTTATCAAATACAAATACCTCCCTTGTTTTGAAAACGCCAAAAACTAAAACAAGTGTGAGAAAAATCTTCTTGCCGTCAACCGTAGCCCAAATGCTATTGGAGAGAAAAAAGCAGATTGACGAAATGAAAGAGCTTTTCGGTGATGAGTATTTGGATTATAACTTGGTATTCTGCCATTCGTCCGGCAGACCGATGGAAGGTCAGGTAATCAACCGTGCTTTGAAAAAGCTGATACAGGACAATGACCTACCTGATGTGGTCTTTCACAGCTTCCGTCACGCAAGTATAACCTATAAGCTGAAATGGAACGGCGGTGATATGAAATCGGTTCAGGGCGACTCAGGGCACGCCCGAATGGATATGGTTGCCGATGTTTACAGCCATATCATTGACGAGGACAGGCGATACAACGCACAGAAGTTTGAGGAACAGTTCTACAACGCAAAAGGTCTCAAAAATGCGGAAGAAGGTAAAACTGCTCCAATGCCCAAGTTTGAAACTTCGGTTGAACTTCTTGACCCAATGGCTGAGGTTCAAGAAGAAAGCAAAGTTGAAGAAGAAAAGCCTGCTGAGAACAGTACAGATGAGAACGCTGCTTTGCTTGTAAAACTGTTATCAAATCCGGAAACAGCAGCATTATTAAAGGCTTTAGCAAAAACAATTTAGTTATACAAAAAAGGCAATCCGTCAGGGTTGCCTTTTGTAATGCCTGAAAAACCTTGAAATCAAGACGAAAAACCATTATAATATTTGAACACAGATTATTGATTTGCATAAGAGAATGCGTAAACTTCAAATGCGTTTCCTGCGATTTATGGGTTACAGATTAACTCAATGATGTTTCCCATATTTCTTTGCATTTGCTAATAACCTGCTAAAAGGAAGGCAAAAAACCACGAAAAATTAGCAGGTTTTAGACGAGAATTTATTGACAGTGAAACCCCGGAAAAGCCAGTAAAATCAAGGATTTTCGGGGATTTGCAGGGAGTCAAAAATGCCCCTCGGGGGCTTCTCCTAAGCGGTAGGTCGGGTGTTCAAATCACCTCGGGAACGCCAAAACTTTGCCGAAAACCTGTGTAAAATCAATGGTTTTCGGCTTTTTTATTTTTGCGAAGAAACAACAGAAAGTAGAATTTTTCATATTTATGTGGTACAATCAATCAGCTAAATAAGAATTTGTAGGTGCGAATGATGAAAACTTTATATATGGTTGGTGGCACTATGGGAATTGGAAAAACAACTGTGTGCCAGCAGCTCAAACAGGATTTGCCGAATAGTGTATTTCTTGACGGAGATTGGTGCTGGGATGCAAGTCCGTTCCAAGTAACCGATGAAACAAAAGCAATGGTGACAAATAATATTTGTTATTTACTCAGTAATTTTCTGAAGTGTTCCGCATACGAGAATATCATTTTTTGTTGGGTAATGCACGAGCAGAGTATTATCAATTCCATACTTGAGAAGCTGAATACACAGAACTGTAAGGTGAAATGCATCTCGCTTGTAGCGGATGAAAAGACTCTGCGTGAAAGACTGGCAATGGATGTAGAAAGAGGTATCCGTTCCGAAGATATAATTGAGCGAAGCATAGCAAGAATACCGATGTATCAAACATTGGATATCATTATAATTGATACAAACGCAAAAGATGTGGCTGTGATTGCCAATGAGATTAAGCAGTTGTAATACTGACAAATTCCAATAGGTCGAACAGTTAGGAAAATAAGAATTTGTAGGTGCGTGCAATGAACCTAATAGAATTAACTCAC